>Ga0256405_10001663_pt1 | contig 58587 bp, 55 predicted proteins | sample RumenRJG_02DNA_FD_189096 | JGI IMG/M metagenome (GOLD analysis project Ga0256405, IMG submission 189096) | Bovine rumen microbial communities from Lethbridge, Alberta, Canada - RJG_02 | ecosystem: Host-associated > Mammals > Digestive system > Stomach > Rumen | place: Canada: Alberta... | reverse complement strand
ATCTTTGCTTCTTTTTGATGAAAACAAAGGTACGAAATTCAAGCCCCGGACAATACTTTTCTATCATAAAACAATGTGCTTAAATTAAATACAAAATAATTTAACAATAATTAAGAGACACTAATGAACAATTTTTATTTTCTCTCGCTTTACGAAGTGTCCATGTTTTGTTTGCACATTATCACTTAATAATTGACATGAAAAGAGATGAAAAGGCTTCTGTACAATATGCAATCTGTTATGTGACTAAAATCTTGATTCAATAATTAGTAATACTCTAAATACCACGGTGAAAATACTCCAAATACCACGGTGAAAATGCTCCAAATGCCACGGTGAAAATACTCCAAATGCCACGGTGAAAATGCTCCAAATGCCACGGTGAAAATGCTCCAAATGCCACGGTGAAAATGCTCCAAATGCCACGGTGAAAATGCTCCAAATGCCACGGTGAAAAATTTATAACAAACTAATACACAACATTATAATATATTATTTTTAAATAACATTTCATAATCCAAAAATTATTTGTAATTTTGCAGCACAAAATAATAAAAATGGACACTATCGGAATATATCGAAACAGGGTTGCTGACGAAATGCTCCGCAATCAACTTGAAGCGGCTGGAGTAGTTTTAATACAAGGACCAAAATGGTGCGGCAAAACTACTACAGCCGAACAGCAGGCCAAAAGTATACTGCGAATGGATTATCCCAAGATGTCGAAAGAGTATCTTACACTTGCAGAAAACGATCCGGAATTGCTGCTTGCCGGCGAAACTCCAAGGCTGGTAGACGAATGGCAGCTGGCTCCGCAGCTGTGGGACACTGCGCGATATACCGTCGACCGAAGGAGCGCCGTGGGGCAGTTTATTTTCACAGGGTCTGCAGTGCCCGCCGACAAAAGCATGATAACACATACAGGCACAGGACGTTTTGCGTGGCTAACAATGCGACCGATGAGCCTATGGGAGTCGCGAGAGTCGAACGGCAACGCAAGTCTTGTAGATCTCTTTGCCGGTCAGATGGAATCTTGCATAGCACCCGATTCTTCGCTCGAGGACATTGCCTTTACATTATGCCGCGGAGGGTGGCCAGGATCTCTAAATCTAAAGAAAACCACCGCCTTGCGTGTGGCCAAGAATTATGTCAAAGCCATTTGCGAAAGCGACATATCGAGAGTGGACAACGTGCAACGTGACCCGGATTTCGCATTACGGCTGCTAAGAACCTACTCCAGACACCAAGGAGGCCAAGTATCTGTTGGCACGCTATATGCCGATCTGTCGGCAAATAAAGGCGGCTCTTTGACCGAGAACACGATATCGCTGTACCTGTCGGCCTTGAGAAAGATATTTGTTATTGAGGATATGCCAGCATGGAATCCTAACCTGAGAAGCAAGACCGCCATACGAACCTCGGACACTCGATATTTTGTCGACCCCTCAATAGCAACGGCAGCTCTTGGAATCGGCCCGAAAGACTTGATGTACGACTTGAACACCTACGGGCTTCTGTTCGAAACGATGGCTGTGAGGGACTTGAGGGTGTATGCCGACGCTCTCGACGGCCGTGTTTACCACTACAGGGACCATAACGGGCTGGAATGCGACGCCGTCGTTCATCTCCATAACGGCAGCTATGGCCTTGTGGAAATAAAGCTTGGAGGAGAGACTCTTATCGAAGAGGGGGCCCACAGCCTGAAAAAACTGGCCGACAAAATCGACACAACAAAAATGAAGAGCCCTTCCTTTATGATGGTTCTGACAGCTACAGGCGCTTATGCCTACAGACGTAAAGACGGTGTGCTGGTGGTACCGATCGGATGCTTGAAAGACTAACAAATTCACGTCAAAATAATGACATACAATCAGGTGTATTCCAGTATCTGAAAGAAATATTTGACAACATCCACATCCTCCATCAACCCACACGGACGAAATCGATCCATTTGCGGTTCATATCGTAATAGATGCGCATCGATTTCCCGTAATACTCCACGTAGTATACCGTGGCATCATTGAGGGCGGCAAGCAAGTGGTCCTCCCACCCTGTCGCATCGTAAATCTCACTGAGGGCAGTAATGCTGATGCAGATATGATCCTGATCATAGACAAAGAAGTTGCCGTTCAGATTATTGACACCGCCACCTTCAACCTGTCCGTTGCCGTTGAAAATCAGCCAAAACGCGATAGGACCGTTGACACTCATAGGTACCACTTCGCTGTTGGTCTCGCGGTCGAAAAAGCGCTGCAGCTGCCAGCGTTTGCCGATGAGCGTGGCCGCCGTATCGGGATAGTTGCGGTAAATCTCACGAACACTGGTTGGGTCAATATTATATGTCGAAAGCGGTATGCCGGCTAAACCTCCCAGATTGCCCAAAAGATTTCCATGACAGTCGAACAAAGATTGCATTCCGTCTGCACATTGCACACACGGATCAACGATAAATCCCTGCTCAACAGAATCATATACACAGACTGAAATCGTAGCCCACTGAGTCGACGACTCAAAACTCTCCGCCGTGCGATGCAGCCACTCAATATCTTCGAGTGGATTCTCCACGCCGCAGTGACATGGACCTTCGTAGTCGAAATGGAGCACCGGTTTGTCTTTTATGCAACCAGATAGCATCAGGCAAGCCACAAGGGTTAACATCTGAAAAGAATGCGGCGTTTTCATCATTTTATCCTTTCTATATCTTTAATTTTGTACACATTAACATTATTTGCTTCGGTATTGGATATACCTTTTGGGTAAATTTCCTTTAATGTGGCCTGTACAGTAACGGTATCGCCAGCGTGGTATTCCAAAGGAAGAAAGCCCGATATATGATATGCAAATACCAGCCCGTCAGGAAAATCGGGCAAAGTGTCATTCTCTACAAGCAGAAGGGCCTTGATGGTGATGTCGGACGCATAAGGATGTGTATAGGGCTCTTCCAATACGACGAACTCACCGTTCTCTATTCGTACAATAAACTCCTCTTTCTCGCAGCCCGACAATGCGAGGATTACTACAGATATAAGGGCAATCGCAATAAACTTTGTTTTTATCATAACAACATATTTGAGAGAATTCGTTTACTACAATAACGAAAATAAAAGCAAAATGTCACAGAAAAATTTTTTATTGCTGTGACATTTTGCGACTTTCTGCGTTATTAAAGTGAACCCTCAAAAATTATCATTATGAAACTAACTCGTATATTGGCTGCCGCCACAATCATCGTCGCAATGCTATGGGCTTGCGAAAAGGAGAACAACTCTTCGCGAACTATCTCCGAACCCTTCATCTCCGATGTCCATACATCGGACTGCCACACCAACACCGACAAACTGGCAGCAAAGGATATGACAACCGACTCCATAATATTTTCGTGGGCGGACGACGGCAACTCGCTGCAGGTGACGCACTACAATATGATGCTCGACTGCGGTGAGCAGAACATCACAACAACTGTCGAAATAGAAGGCAACGTTGTGACCGTAGTGGAACACGTGGGCGAGCAGGGATTGACCAACTGCATCTGCCTTTACGACAACTCGTTTACAATCAACAACCTTCCGCAAGGCGGATTCACGCTAAGAATCAAAGTGGAAAGCCTTTATGCCGGCACTCCACATCAGACAACGGTATTCGAAGAGACAATCAACCATCAGACAATCATCCATCAGACAATCAACCATCTGAATTAAATTCTTTTAACAGGAATTACCAGAAATTGGTCAGGAATAAAACAGAAATTATATTTTTAAACGTGAATGGCCGTGAATAACCATATCAACTCTAAAATTCGTTTAATTCGCGTTATGCTTGCAAAACAAATTTTCTCGAAATTAATTCGATAAATTCGTACAATTCGCAATTATAATATGAAACGCATAAAGATATTCATCATTTCGCTATTATTCGTGGTGGCAGGATGTCACCCGCAGCATTATACCGACGGCGAACAGAATGCCTTTGAGGGCAGATATTCCCCCTCGCTGCCGATTTCAGATATGGCACACAACATCCACGAAGTAGGCGAAGGCGGCACAACCGACAGGACCGTCAACGACGTTTGGACGTGGAACCGCGACCGCCAGCTGGTTACGGTGCACTACGGCAATGGCAATTACGATGGCATCACCAGCCCCATCTACGACACCTACCACCACAACAGCAACGGCCAGATAGACAGCATTGTATATCATAGCGACACCGAGGCTCAGCGCACATTCAAATTCCAATACGACAATGGTCTGCTGCAGCGTATCACCTACCCCTTCGGCCAGGAAAACCAGACTCGCGCCACCGAATTCCGCTACTCCGACGGCAGCCGCTATCCCTATGCAATAGTGCTCGTGCAACCCGTAGAGGACTGGCTCCGCAACATTTACCATACCGACACCCTCGTGCAATGCTGGACGCTGCAGTGGAACGACGGCAACCTGGTGCGCGCTACAGCCGATTCGATGGCTCATTATTGCACCGGCATCACGCAAATCGACTACCAGTACGACAACCACTACAACCCTATGCAAGGCCACTTTACATCAAGCGGTATATTCCAAAACGAATTCCTGACCAATCCTTCGTACCTAAGCCGGAACAACGTTGTGCAGAGCGTGTACCACTCAACCAGTCAAGCAACAAACAACTGGGTCTACCAATACCGCAGCAACGACGGCTACCCGCTCAGCGTAACACACACGGTTCATACCGCTTACTACTCTACAATAAACATTACGACCTCGTTCCACTACGGTGAACATTTTATGGATGAATAGTCTTATAGCACCCCAACTGACATAAATACAGAACGATTCATACAGGACATCGTATCGCTGCAACCGACTATGAGACAGACGGCTGCAGCGATACTGCACGACGACGACCTCGCAAACGACGCTGTGCAGGACACCTTTGTGCGTCTGTGGCGCATGCGGTGGCGACTGGGCCTGATGAAAGACCCACAGGGCTTTGCGATGCGCACCTTGCGCAACCTGTGCATCGATATGCTGCGTCGCGACAAAAACCGTAAGGAGAAATTGGATTCCATTGCAACAGAAATGTACAACCAACAATATGTCGACGACTCACGCAACGACGAACAGAGCTACCGGATGGTGGAACAGGCCATTGCTTCATTGCCACAACAGCAGCAGCAAATTATCGAGATGAAATATGTCAAACAAATGTCAATACACGAGATTGCACAGCTAACCGGGTTAAGCGAAACCAACATCTCCACTTCTCTCAGCCGAGCTTATACCACCCTCAGAAATCACCTTCAAACCACCGATTCAGAACAATGAAACAGGACGACATAGAGAAAATACTGCAACAATACGGCGAGGACAAGCGGCAACAGCAACATATTGCCGACAACCTGCACCGTATGGCACGGCGACAGTCGCAGCGACGCATCGGCATCGCGGGCGTTGCAGTCCTGCTGCTGTGTGTCACCTTGACCATACGCAACCTGTCACAACAGCAAGACTCAAAACCAATTATTGTCGCGACGCAAAAGGTATCCACACCAAAAACAGAGGTCCTCCCCTATCCCACAAACGAATTCCCTCATTCAGAAACGCCACATCACAGCAAGCCCCGAGGAAAAGGAATATTTCATCTTCCAGATAACGACAACACGCTGGCCGAAAGCAACCTAACTGACAACACTCCCTTATTCGACACGGCAGAACCACAGACCGGCATCGCTGCCGCAATGCCGACAAACAGCGGGAATGCCAACACCGCCATCCTCCCCCCTACGACAGAACTGATAAATACAACGCCCCTCCCGAACGCAATTGCAAGCGTCACAACAAATGACAACGCTAACCGAATCAGCTTCATATCGTCGATAAACGCCTCGACCGTGTCGAGCAGCAGCATCGGCTATGCGGAAGTAAATATGACTAATGAAATCCTTTCCAACGTAGGCGAAACATTCAGTTCCATCAATCCCGACTTTTCTTTGTCCGCCAACTTCGGAGCCTCCTATGCCATAGCAAGCACCCGCAGCAGCCGCCTCGATGTCGGCGTGTCGTTCAGCGGACACCTGCAGCAAGGCACAATCAGTGATTACACAGTTGGTCTAGAGGCTAACAATTTCGTAAATACCGACGAAATACAATATGTCCTCTCGAACCAAGAGCACTCCTACAACTCCTTCGACCTCTTCGCCAACATTCCTATCACGCTGAATTTCTTCCCTTTGGGCAAGGACAAGACCGGATGGAGTCTCAACATAACCCCCGCCCACAGCATAGTCCGCTCGCATACATTAGGCGCATCCTCAGCCACCCCCTTCGTCGTTAATCCCTGGAAACTGAATGTCGGCCTTGGCATCGTCCTGCCCCGCAAGGTGATACGACGAGTTGCAATAACTGCCAACCTGCTGCCGCTCTACACTTCACGTTCAATACATGAAATAGGCTTCGAAATCGGATTCTGACAATCCAAAAGTCTAACAAACAAAACCGTGCAAATTATTTTTCTTTTATTGAAGAAAAAAGTGTACTTTTGCATCCACAAACTTTAAGACAATATGGATTATCAGTATTTGAAACTCGCTGAAAATGGAACTATTTGCACCGTTACCATCAGCGCCCCTAAAAGCCTCAACGCACTTAACACTGCTATTCTAACCGAATTGGAAGACTTCGTCGACCACTTCGATTGTAACAAATATCGCTGCCTTATTGTCACCGGCGACGGCGAGAAATCGTTCGTGGCAGGTGCTGACATCAGCGAGATGGCCAACCTCCAGATGCCGCAAGCTCAAACCTTCGGCAGCCGCGGAGCACGGGTGTTCCGTAAAATCGAAACACTCCACGTTCCTGTCATCGCCGCCGTAAACGGCTTTGCCTTGGGCGGAGGCTGCGAACTGGCAATGGCATGCGACATACGCATCTGTAGCGACAACGCACGCTTTGGACAGCCCGAGGTCGGACTCGGCATCATTCCAGGCTTTAGCGGCACCGTCCGCATGGCTCGACTGATAGGAATGGGTATGGCCAAAGAGCTCATCTATACAGGACGTGTCGTCAAAGCCGACGAAGCACTGCGTATCGGACTGGTCAACGCTGTATATCCACAAGCTGAACTGATGAGCAAAGCTATCGAAATGGCCACACGTATCGCCGCCAATGCACCCCTCGCTGTCAAAGCTGCCAAGCTATGTATCAACGACGAGTATGACATGCCCGCCGACGAAGCCATTGCAAACGAAAGCACAATCTTCGGCCGCTGCTTCCTTACCGAGGACCAGAAGAACGGCATGCAAGCCTTCCTCAACAAAGGCAAATGCGAATTCCAAGGAAAATAACTTCAACACAAAAACAATAATCACAATGAAAATCTACGTTATCGGAACCGGCACAATGGCCAAAGGCATTGTCAAAGCCTTCGCCGCCAAGATGCCCGTCGTTATGAAAAGCCGTACCCAGGCCAGCCTTGACAAGGCTATGGGATCAATCGCCAAATCGTATGCCAAACTCGTCGAGAAAGGCAAAATGACTCAGGAGGCCGTCGACGCCCTGCTGAAGAACATCACCACCACCACCGACTACGCTACCTTCACCGATGCCGACCTCGTCATCGAGGCCGCTGTCGAAGAGATGCAGCTCAAGAAAGATGTCTTCACCGAACTCGACAAGATCTGCAAACCCGAAGCTATCTTCGCTACCAACAGCAGTTCTCTGAGCATCACCGAGATAGCCGCATGCACCAGTCGTCCGGCCCAGTTCATCGGCATGCACTTCTTCAACCCCGCCGACCGCATGGCACTCGTTGAGGTAATCCGCGGCCAGCTGACCAGCGACGCTGTCTGCAAATGCGTCGTCGACCTGGCCACCGAAATCGGCAAACAACCCGTCGAGGTTAAGGAAGCCCCCGGATTTGTCGTCAACCGCATCCTCATCCCGATGATCAACGAGGCTGTTGGCATCCTCGCCGACGGTATCGCCACTGCCGAAGACATCGACAAGTGCATGATGCTCGGCGCCAACCACCCAATGGGTCCCCTCGCTCTGGCCGACCTCATCGGAAACGATGTAAACCTCGCCATCATGGAAGTTCTCTACAAAGAATTCGGCGACCCGAAATACCGTCCTCACCCGCTGCTGCGCAAGATGGTCCGCGCCGGTCTCCTTGGCCGCAAAACCGGCGAAGGCTTCTACAAATATTGATAAACAGGCGAATACAATTTCGTCATTAAACCTAAAAAAGAAGAAGGGCCTACACCCCTTCTTCTTTTTTTATTATCATCCCATTTCTATTCTTTCTGTTACATATTCTAAAAAAAAATCCCAACTCCGTCTCCACTCATATAGACATCCAACATCAGCATCAATGCTGTTTTTTGCACTCATCGTTGCACTTCTGTTACTATCTCGTTGCAACAAAAAAAGTTATAAAAACACTCTTTTTGAAAAAAATATACTATCTTTGCATTTTGAAATACATTTTTCAGCAATCAAATTATTTTTAAACCTAAAACCTAAAAAAATGAAAAAAATCTTCACTATCCTTTTTGCTGCACTCTTAGCCGGCAGCTTTGCATTCGTCAGCTGCGGACAATCTGGCGACACGACAGGAACAGCCACAAGCAAGAAAGACTCGCCGTCAAAAATCACTGAGAAAGCCATGAAAGCTCTAAAAAACAAAGACTACGAAGGAGCTGTCCGCTATATGGCAGGTATCGAGGATGCGACAGACGAGGACATCAGCCAAATGGCAGCATTGATAGGCATGATCTATGAAGCCAACGGAGGCCTGAAAGACTATGAAATCCTTAGCGAAGAAATATCGGAAGACGGCCAAAACGCCGTTGTCGGTATAAAATACACTTTCGGCAACGGTGAGACGAATGAAGACACCGAGAAATTAATGCTTACCGAAAAAGGTTGGGTAATCAAAGAATAGGTACTCATCCCTCTCCGACATTACGGAAAGCATCCCAAAGGGGACTTTTTACTTACCAGTAAAAAAAGGTTCCCCACTGATGCGGGGAACCCAACCTAAAAATTGTACTATGAAAAAGAAAACTTTTCGATGATTATGCTTCGGCTGCTGCAGGAGCATCTTCGTTGACAACCTCTACATTGAGAGTAGCCTTGATGTCGCGATAGATGTTTACGACAGCATTGTATGTGCCAACCTCTTTGATTTTCGATCCGTCGACAACGATTTTCTTACGGTCAACGTCATAGTTGTACTGAGCTTTGAGAGCATCAGCAATCTGGATATTGTTGACGGCGCCAAAGAGCTGACCGTTCTCACCAACCTTGGTGGCGAGGCGGACATTCTTGCCATCAAGAGCAGCCTTCAGAGTCTCGGCATCCTTGCGGATTTTTTCCTCTTTGAAAGCGCGCTGGCGAAGAGTCTCGGCATGCATTTTCTTGTTTGCTGGAGTGGCCATGATTGCCATTCCCTGCGGGAGGAGGTAATTGTTGGCGTAGCCGTTCTTAACGGTAACGATATCGTCCTTGTATCCCAAATTAGCAACGTCTTGTTTCAGTATGATTTCCATTTGTTCTTCCTCCTTCTTTGATTATTTTAAACAGTCGGCAACATAGGGAAGCAGAGCCAGGTGGCGAGCTCTCTTGATGGCCTGTGATACTTTCTTCTGGTACTTGTTGGAAGTACCGGTAATACGACGGGGAAGGATCTTACCCTGCTCGTTGACAAACTTCAGCAGGAAGTCAGCATCCTTATAGTCAATGTACTTGATGCCGAGTTTCTTGAAACGGCAGTATTTCTTGCGCTGTGTCTCAACAGCTATAGGGGTCAAATATTTGATTTCACTTTCGTTAGCCATGATTCTTACTTTTTGATTGAATTAAACTTAAAGAAATCACTTAATTAGATTATTCTTGTGTGCTTTCTGCAGCAGCCTTTTTGGCGGCGCGTTTCTTCTCGTTGTAGGCAATTGCGTGCTTGTCGAGCGAAACAGTGAGGAAACGAAGCAGACGCTCGTCGCGTTTGTAGGCAACCTCAAGGTCGGCAATGACACTACCTTCAGCCTTGAATTCAATGAGGTAGTAGAATCCTGATGATTTCTTCTTAATCGGGTAAGCGAGCTTGCGCATGCCCCAATTGTTTGTGTAGACTATCTCTGCACCATGCTCGGTGAGGAAGTCAGTGTACTTTTTTACCGTTTCCTTCATCTGTTCATCAGACAAAACGGGAGTTGCAATGAAAACGGTTTCGTATTGATTTACCATTACTAATAAAAATTGATTAAGTTAATAAAAAAAGTGAGCCACTTTGCGGACTCGAACCGCAGACCTACGCATTACGAATGCGTTGCTCTACCAACTGAGCTAAAGTGGCAGGCAATTCAAGGTGTAAAGCGAAGATTTGTGGGAATTTTGTCGGGGTGAGAAGACTCGAACTTCCGGCCTCCACGTCCCGAACGTGGCGCGCTAGCCAACTGCGCTACACCCCGAAGTGTGGTGTCCTGGCAGGGATTCGAACCCTGGACCCATTGATTAAGAGTCAATTGCTCTACCAGCTGAGCTACCAAGACATTTATTATGATTTCAAATTTCTCTTTTTCAGTACTCCGGGTGGGACTTGAACCCACACGCCCTTGCGGGCAAGGGATTTTAAGTCCCTCGTGTCTACCATTCCACCACCAGAGCATTGGTTAGGTTTTAAGGTTTTGGTCGTTGTCCTTACTTTTGGAGACTTTGAGCGGAAAACGAGACTCGAACTCGCGACCCCGACCTTGGCAAGGTCGTGCTCTACCAACTGAGCTATTTCCGCTTCGCACTAATTCAATGTACTGTTCTTGAGCGGAAAACGAGACTCGAACTCGCGACCCCGACCTTGGCAAGGTCGTGCTCTACCAACTGAGCTATTTCCGCTTGTATTGACTTTCAAAGACCTGCTTTTTTCCGTCAAAAGCGAGTGCAAAAGTACATACTTTTTTTAAACTGACAAAAAAAAATCATTTTTTCTTGACAATTTTTTTAATCTCATTTAATTTTAATAGTGCCTCAATAGGTGTAAGTGTATCTATATCAATATCTAAAATCTTATCTCTAATTTCAAGCAAAGTCGGGTCGTCAAGCTGGATAAAACTCAATTGGAACCCCGGTTCTGGGGTATTTTGAATCTCGTTTTTTACTTTTTTCGCACTTTTTTTGTCAGTTATTTTTTCATTTTTTGACTCCAAAAGTTCGAGCATCGCATGAGCTCTTTTCAGTACCTGAGGCGGCATACCAGCCATGCGTGCCACATGTATTCCGAAACTATGCTCGCTGCCTCCCATCTCGAGTTTTCGCATGAAGATGACTTTGTTGCCGACTTCCTTGACAGATATGTGGTAGTTCTGGATACGTTCGTACTGGTCCGCCATATCTATCAGCTCATGATAGTGCGTTGCAAACATCACCTTGGGTCGAGCCCTTTTGTTCTCATGGAGATATTCCGTTATTGCCCATGCAATCGAAATACCGTCATAAGTGCTCGTTCCGCGTCCAATTTCATCGAGTAGTACGAGACTCCGGTCGCTGACATTATTGAGGATGCTTGCCGTTTCGTTCATTTCGACCATAAAGGTCGACTCGCCCGACGAAATATTGTCCGACGCACCAACTCGAGTAAAAATCTTGTCTACAATACCTATTGTAGCCTGTTTTGCAGGACAATAACTTCCAATCTGTGCCATCAGCACTATCAGTGCCGTCTGTCGCAGCAACGCTGACTTACCCGACATGTTGGGACCCGTGATGATCATGATTTGCTGGGTCTCGTCGTCGAGATACACGTTGTTGCTTACATATTTCTCGCCGAGTGGCAGTTGCGTCTCTATTACAGGGTGTCGCCCTTCCTTGATGTCGATAGACTTGCCGTCGTTAAGCTGCGGACGACAATACTCGTTGGCAAGGGCCACAGCGCAAAAACTCTGCAGGCAATCAAGTTGCGCAATGATGTGCGCATCGTACTGTATCGGTTGTATATACTCCGTAAGCGTCTGAAGCATACTCTCATACAGGCGGGTCTCAATAACCTGCATCCTCTCCTCTGCTCCGAGAATCTTGCTTTCGTATTCTTTCAGTTCCGGTGTTATATATCGTTCCGCATTGGCCAGGGTCTGACGGCGTATCCATTCTTCCGGAACCTTGTCTTTATGCGTGTTGGTCACTTCCAAATAGTAGCCAAAGACATTGTTGAAGCCTATTTTCAGCGATGGTATTTCTGTCCGCTCGCTTTCTCGCTGCTGCAGGTCGGCGAGATAGCTTTTGCCGTTGCCGGCCAAAGAACGCAGCTCGTCGAGTTCGGCGTCCACACCGTCTGCAATAACATTACCTTTATCGACCTTTACAGGCGCATCCTCGTTTATTTCTTTATCGATCTTGTCGTATATCGACTGACAGACGTTCAACTGCTCGCCATACAAGGACAAAGCCTTGTTATCCATCTTGGAACACAAGTCTTTAACAGACTTTATCTCTCCGAGTGAACGTTTAAGCTGGAGCAGTTCTCTGGGATTGATACGTCCCACTGCCGCTTTTGAAATCAGCCTTTCAAGGTCGCCGATGCCGCGAATGTGTTGCCGCAACGAGTCGGCAAAATCGCCATTTATAAGCAATTGGTCTACAACCGTCAAACGTTGCTCTATGGCCTGAGTGTCTTTTAGCGGCATGACAATCCAACGTCGCAGAAGTCGCGATCCCATGGGGGTAAGAGTCTGGTCGAGAATGTCTATCAGTGTCTTGGCATTCTCGTTTGGAGAATACACAAGCTCCAAATTCCTGATAGTGAACTTATCGAGCCACACGTACTTATCCTCTTCGATTCGGCTTAGTTTGCAAATGTGTTGAGTTCTGTCGTGCTGCGTATCTTGGAGATAGTACAACGCCGCGCCGGCAGCGATAACACCCTGTTCAAGTTCTTCAACGCCAAAGCCTTTGAGAGACGACGTGCCGAACTGCTTCATCAGCAACTCCTCTGCAAAATCAAGCGTAAAAACCCAGTCGTCGAATGTGTTGGTATAGTATTTCTCAGTGAATGATTCCTGAAACCGGTGCAACATTTTCCTTTGAAGCACAATTTCGGTAGGATGGAAATTCTGAAGCAGCCTGTCGATATACTGCATATCGCCCTGGGCAACATAGAACTCTCCAGTAGAGACATCCAAAAAGCTTATGCCATGCACTTTGTCTGACAGATGAAGCCCGCAAAGGAAATTGTTTTCCTTGACCTCAAGAACCATGTCGTTGTATGAAACACCAGGAGTCACCAGTTCTGTGATTCCGCGCTTCACAAGACCTTTGGCCGACTTGGGGTCTTCAAGCTGCTCACATATAGCAACACGTAGTCCGGCTTTGACCAAACGCGGCAGATATTGCTCCAAGGCATGGTACGGGAAACCTGCCATCTCTGTGTACGTGGCAGAGCCGTTCGATTTTCGAGTGAGGGTAATACCTAAAATGCCAGCACTTTTCACGGCGTCACTACCGTACGTTTCATAAAAATCCCCTACACGAAACAGCAACATCGCATCCGGAAATTTCTTTTTCATTTCGAGATACTGCTTCATCAAAGGCGTATTGCTCTCTTTATTGCTTTCTTTTGCTGCCACCTACTTTATAAATAAGAATTAATACAATATAAATAAACTTTCGCCGCAGCATATCATCCCTCTATGCAACTGTATTCCACCCTCGTATGTGCTGCCATCTGTTTTTCAGATTTGCAAAAATACAAACTTTCCTCAAATAATCCACAGAACATAAAATGAAATAGATTGCACATTTTTGCACAATCTATTCATATTCATCCGTTTGTATGTTGGTAATTCTGACTTATTCGTCAGAATACACCCGTATTGTGATTCTCAAATTGGTATCGGACCCCTAATCAGTCGCGATTGCCAAGGTATATCATAAGGTAATAGAGAAGCGTTGCCAGCGACGTCAAAGCAGCGACAACATAAGTGTATGCTGCCGAGCGCAAAGCACTTTCGGCGTATGTGTGCGTGTCGGGAGATGTGATATTGTGGGTATTGAGCCATACTAACGCGCGACGAGAGGCATTGATTTCAACCGGCAGCGTCACTAAAGAGAACAATGTCGTCACGGCAAAGAGTATAATGCCAGCAAGCAAAAGACTTGGGAACTTCTGAACCATCAGAATACCAATAAACAATATCCACGGAGTGAACCTGTTGGATATATTCACAGCGGGTACAAGTTTCGAACGCAGACCCAGCCAATAGTAGGCCGTTGCATGTTGAACGGCGTGACCGCACTCATGAGCTGCAACGGCTGCAGCAGCAACACTTGTTCCATGATACACATCACGGCTGAGATTGAGGGTCTTGTTGAGGGGATTGTAATGATCCGTCAACGTGCCATTTACTTCCTGAACAGTCACATCGTGAATATCGTTGTCACGCAGCATCTGCTCAGCGACCTCACGTCCGGTCATGTTATAGTTCATGGCAATTTTTGAGTATTTCTTGAATTTGGACTCTACACTCTTGCTTGCCACAAGGCTTAGAACAAAAAGGATTCCAAAGATAATCCAGATGAGGGGAATGTTCATATATATTAGTTTTTATATAGTTTAGTTAAAGTTAATGAAACTGCAAGACGCCTGATTTCATCAAAATTCAAGTTGAGAAACGCCCATCGTACAATAATATTGTACTATTAACTTTTTTTAATCTGTAGAAAAAAAAGAGGGTTAACGGCTTCTATATTCAATTATATTAGTACCTTTGCAAACGGTTTGGTCACCAAAAAGGTAGTCAATATAGCATATTACATGCTTGTTTTCAACCCAATAGGTGTCAAAAGGGAACAATGTGAAATTCATTGACAGTCCCGCTGCTGTAAGTTCCAATCACGACAGTCCACAGATCGCCACTGTGTGTCGACATAGGCTCATGGGAAGGCTCGGATCGCCGGAACAAAGTCAGAAGACCTGCCAAACCGAAAGCCAATTAAAGTCCTCGAGGATAGGGCGATAATTATGAAAACATACACATTCGACAGGAACATATTACCCCTTTTGGTCGCCTGCTTATTGTGGGGGGGTTTTGTCGTACCCGCTTCTGCACAAGACACCAATGCCACCGACAAAAGCAAAAAACTGGAAACTATCGTTGTAAAAAGCAACAAGAAACCTTCAGCAACATTATCTCAAGCGCCCGTCCAGATTGTCGACATCGAGAAAATGGAAAATTCGGGTGCTTTGCTCCTAAGCGACGCACTGAAACAAATGGCCGGAGTGACACTGCGCGACTATGGCGGAATTGGAGGCATGAAAACAGTCTCGGCACGTGGACTCGGCAGCCAATTCAGCACTTTAACCATTGACGGAGTGGCTGTTAACGACTGTCAAAACGGCCAGGTTGATCTGGGTCGCTACATGATAGGCAACAGCTCTTTCATAAGCCTCAGCAACGGCCAGCCCGACGACATGCTACTATCGGCACGCGCCACCGCCGCAGGCAGCGTCATCAACATGCAGACGTCCGAGCCTGTCTTCATGCCTGGAGAACACACACATACCGGAATCAGTCTTGAGACAGGAAGTTTTGGACTCTTATCCACTGCCCTTTCACTTCAACAACGCATCGGACGCAGGCTTTCAATATCGGCTTGGGGCAACTGGCTGAAAAGCAACGGCGACTACCCCTTCACTCTGTACTACACCCCATCGCACGACGGCGATTACTCCATCGAACGACGTGAGCACTCCTCCATGTGGATGGTCACCGGTGACATGAATCTTTTTTACCACATATCTTCCAACAGGTCGCTTTCCTCCAAGATTCATTATGTTCAGGGCTACCACGACCTGCCTGGCCCCGTGGTGTTCTACGCCACGCGCGGCTCCGAAGACACACGTGAAAAACTATTCTTCGCACAAGCCAAATACAACTCGTTCATAAAACAAGCAAGTTTTCAGCTGATTGGGAAATATCAACATACCGAAGATTTATATGAGGACTTCTCCGCCCCTACCATAAGCCGCTACCTCAAGAACGAATATAGCCAAAACGAAGGATATCTCTCCGGCACTGTGGTTTGGAAACCTTATATAAAAATAAATGCAAGTCTCGCCAGCGACCTATCACTCAACAATCTGCACAGCAACCTGAAGAAAAACAGCAACGTTGAACGTTTCTCATCACTCACAACGCTTGCATTGCAATACAAAACCAAGCGTTTCAGCTTCAAAAGCAACGCATTGTTCACTTTCGTCAACGAGAATGCCTGCGACAATCCATCCCCCACTACCTACAGACGGCTATCGCCCTACGTAGGCGCTTCCGTTCAACCCATAGCCTCGAGCAACATACGCATCCGCTTCTTCTTCAAAGACATATACCGAATCCCCAATTTCAGCGAACTGTACTATTTTGTTATGCCGCTCGACTCTCTCAGACCCGAACGGGCTTCGCAATACAATGTCGGAATAACCGTTCCGGCCCAGATGCGCTACAACAGCGATTCCACAAGCTGGCATGTGTGGAGCATGACCTTAGACGCCTACCGCAACAGCATCAAAGACAAGATTATCGCCGTTCCGAAACAGAACATGTTTCTTTGGTCGACAATGAACCTCGGCATTGTTGACATAACCGGTTTGGACCTAAAAGGGACCCTCGACTGGAATTGGCAGAAAGTCTCACTGAATGCAACTCTCACATACAGCTATCAGAAAGCCGTCGACCATACAAATCCTGAAGTCACTAAGATTTTCAACAACCAAATCCCCTACACGCCGCGTCACAGCGGAGGCATGACTCTCTACCTCAAAACTCGTTGGTTTAATGCCGGATACAACTGCATGCTCGTCGGCAAACGGTATTACAGACAACAAAACAACGACGATTCACTGCTTCCATCCTACGCCGACCATGGAATCTCTATCGACCGCTCCTTCGAACTGCCCATCGGCGACCTGCGAATTCAATTCCAAATACTTAACATACTCGACAAGCAATACGAAGTCGTACGCTCTTACCCGATGATGGGCCGCAATTTCAGACTGAAAGCCAGCTATTCATTTTGATACAACCAAAAAAACACATATTTCAAAACTCATTTAATAATCAACAACATAAACAACCATGAAGAAATTATTTAGAACACTCGTTGCAGTTGTGACAATATGCACAACAATGGTTTTCTCATCATGTAAAGAAGAACCGGAAAACCAACAGCCTACACCCATTAATGTCAGCGTCGAGACTCCAAGATCTATCGCTCAGGTAGATGGAAACCTCTACATCACATGCTACTATCCTCAATCTGTCATCCGTTTCGACATGGCACAACAAGCTGTCACCGGTATCTGCAATCTCGGCAGTTTCCATCCTGAAGGAATCGCTGCCGTCGGCAACAAACTCTACATTGCCAGCAGCAACATATCGGACGAAAGCTTCAACTACCACTACGACAACAAACTCTACATTGTTGACATCGAATCGTTCAAGATTGTCGACAGCGTAACGGTGGGCATCAATCCAAGCAAAGTGAAGAAACTTGACAACAACCACATCGTATTCAATACCCTTGGTGATTACGAAACCGATTTTGGCGGTCTTTGGGTAATGAACACCAACAGCAAGGAAATCACTGCAGTAAGCACCAACCTGTACAATTTCGATGTATACAGTGGCGACATTTATGGCTACACAAGCCCTTATGGCACTCTGGGTTTCTACAAAATTAACGGCAGCACTCTCGAAGCCACCGAATTAGGCATACAATGGAATGCCACCGACAATCCTTACGGCATCAATGTCAACCCCAACAACGGCAATATCATAGTCCTCTCCGACGGCAACTACACAGCCTCGGGCGACTGCTACGTCTACTCCAACAACGGCGATGTCCGCATGAATGCTGTCCAGCTCGGCAACCTGCCTTCTAAGGCTGTAGCCGTTAGCGGAGACGACATTATCGTATTGAACGAGGGCAGCTGGGGCGGCAACAATGCCGGTGTAAGTCGCGTGAATGCTTCCACCTCTACAGCTTCCGCCAACTATTTTGAAGATGCCAACGGTCGCGGATTGGGCGATGTCGCACAGGACATTATCATCGCCAACGGCAAAGCCTATATTACCGTCAGCTTCAGCAACAGCATCGAGGTCATGGATGTTGCCACAGGCAAATCGACCCGTATTTCCACCAAATAATAATCCCGGATTCACTCATTATCTGTATATATTGGAATGGTCGCCCACAAGGGGCGACCATTTTTTTACTTACATCTTATGAGCGACAAAGTGCGGGAGCTCTGAACTCTTACTTTATTCGCGGCAATTTGTGTTCCCGAAAATAGTCGGTATCGATATAGCGGCCCTCCTCACCGGCAAGGGCTTTGCGGAACTCGTCGAATGTACGGTGCGCCATGTATACAACATTGTACACATCGCCCACATTGTCGATGAAATGCGCATCGCTATCAGTGATGAAATTAAACCGCTTGAGGTAAGCAAACTTCTTCAGCTGCTCTGTCTTGGTGGTACGGAAGTTTATCTCCAGTCCATCCGCCCGCAGGTCAGGAGGCACAAATCCCAATTGGCTCATAAGCGACGTCGTACCCTTGTTGATGTGCGCCGGAACAAACAGACCGCCTATGCGATGCACCTCATCGTATATGCCATCGATGTCGACATCAATAGCGTTAAGCAGATGGTATTCCTCCTCTCCGACAATCTCGTCGTCTTCGTCGACAATGAGCTGGTATCCGAATCTGTCTTCGTCGTTGGGTATTGGTGGTAGGTGTGCGTCCAGAAATTCCTGAAACATATCAAGTTGAGCATCGTCTGCAAAATAGCACAGACAGTGCGTCTCTTCCTGCGACGTCACCTCTACACCACCAAGCACAAACAACCCGTTTTCGCGACCTATCTTCTGAGTCACCTTTACCTGTCGCGTGGTATTGTGATCGGTTATAGCGATCATGTCTACTCCACGCGCCAACGCCATCCTTACAATGGCCGAAGGACTCATTTCGAGGTCACCGCACGGCGAAAGTACTGTGTGTATATGTAAATCTGCCTTGTATGGATGCAGCGACTCAGGCATTGAGCAATTGGTAGATTTTGCCTGCCGTCTCGAATGTTTCGGCTTCGGTCGAAAGGAATGGTATTCCCTCCTCGTTGCTTTGCTCCAATGTGTCTTCGCTGGCCGACAAGCCTTTGACAAGAATCACTGCAGCCAGTTCCTTGAGCGATGCAATTGCCATCACGTTTTTATGTGTCTGGAGCGTAATCCAGATATTACCCATTTCGGCATTGCCCATAACGTCGCTCAACAAATCCGACACATAGCAGCCTTCCACTTCTTTGTCCAAGCCTTCTGCTCCGGACAAAACCTTGAGGTTTAATGCTTCAACAATATCTCTTACTTTCATATCGTACTGAATTTTAATTTATTGCAATAATCGTTATTTTTTATTCAAAATACAAAGATAATCAAAAGTTGACAGATATAAAATTAAAAAACGAAGTTTAACTATAGGTTGCCTCTAAATCAGTGCAATCCGCGTTTCAAAACTTTACATCTATTCGTTGTGATATGGTTCATGACGCAATATTGTATAGCCCCTATACAACTGTTCCACAAAGAAAAGTCGCACCATCTGATGATTGAATGTCATCGCCGAAAGCGATATCTTGTCATTCGCCAGCGCATAAACAGAATTGGCAAACCCAAACGCTCCGCCGACAACAAAAGCCAAATTGCGCACCGAGGCATTCATCTGCTTCTGCAGATACGTCGAAAACCCTACCGAGCTATACTGTGTGCCGTGTTCGTCGAGAAGCACCACACGATCAGATTTTTCGGCCTGTTTGATGATGTTGACAGCCTCGCGTTCCTTGACCTCGTCGGGCGAAACTCCTTTTTGGTCTTTGAGCGAGGGTATCACCACCATCTCGAAATTCACATAATGCGACAGACGCTTGACGTATATGTCTATCCCTTGCTGAAGATACTTCTCGTCAGTTTTCCCGACAACAATTAGCTTTATATTCACGCACTTGAATTTTTATTATTTACTGCAACATCGTTATTTTTTTGACTCCCTTTCCGCATCGACTATCAAATAGATATACGGAGCGACCTTTAAAGCCCTACGCATGCTCCGACGCTCACGAAACGTGCGTGGGTCATGGTCTGGAGCCTTGTCTATCCGTTTATTGTAGTGTCTGCTAATCCATGCCTTGGGTCCATGCCTATACTGATTATAACGGCCAGGCAGCACGTGCAGCGCAAATCCATACGGCATCAGAAGCTGACGGTAATCGTCTATCGGCAATATACGTTCCGTCCAGCTGCCACTACGCGGATCGCAAGTGTTGTATGGGTCAAGCAGCAGGTTGGGCGATCGCGAATCAACAGCACGCGCCACATCCTCAAAATCAAGCCCTCGCGTATTCTCTGCCCAGAATTCTGCCTCCCGCTCCGACATATCCGGATGTAGTTCCATTATATGTTCGCGGCGCATCTGCAGGAATCCCTTCTTGCGAGCAGTACCTTTTTCATCCCGCTGCATAGCTTTGTGCAATCTACGCACAACCCGCTTGTTATATGGCGTGGATGCCGTGGTGAAAACCATCGCAATTGCAGGATTCACAGCATAAATCTGTGCAAAGAATTCGTCAAGGACATAAATATGCTCAATGACATCTATAGCTATAAGAGCCTGGGGAACAACACCGTTCTCATCACACCATTGGCGAAGTGTGTATGCGTCGCCCTGCAAAACAACATCGGGTCCAACACCCATCTTTGCCGCAACACTTCTCATCGTATCCACAGCATCAGCATTGATATCCACGTATATGACGCGACCTATGCCTATCCGTTTGGCTGTTATTCCAAGCAGCCCATGTCCACCGCCATAGTCGACAAGGGTTATCGAAGCCGGAGGCAACTGCGTGGCATATATTACGCGGCGAATGCACTCATTATAGATGTCCGTGTAGTACTGCTCAGCATCCAAGGTGCGTTTCAACGATTTGCGGCCCGAAGCAGGGATATCCAAATCACGAAGTCTAAGATTGAACAATGGCGTATGTGTTTTAAGGTTGATAATGTTATTCTATTCTTATGGTTCAGACAGCATTGCCCAACGGGGCAACTACATGTTCTTCAATCCGATTAACTTGGCAAGCAAAGGAAACCTATACTTGTATATGACAGAAAAAGGGGTCTGTTTTGTTCCGAACGACCGGTAGAAATGCTCTATTCCCGGGTCCATACTGCCCTCGAAATCGAAGACCACCGTCTTGTCACTCAGGAATTTGATCAGTTCCCAAAAAAGTGTCTCACTATGTCCGTTTTTATGAAGAGCGTTGTCGTGCGCCGACATCAGCGAGTAAGCGCAGTGGCTGTCGTAGACTGCAAAACGTGCCGACAAAAGACTGCCATTCTCATCGTAAAGCGCGGCGACGACCCCCTGTCCACGCTCGACAGCAGCACCACACACGCGCTCTATCAGCCTCTTGTCCAGCACATCGCGTTTGCCTTTCCCTTTCCAATAGCGGGTATGGAAGTCGGCGAAATCGCGCGGGCTCATATCGAAGCGTACACTTGTGACATTTTCGTAACGGCGTATTTTGCGTTGGCGCTTTTCAGGATCGAAGCCATCGAAAACCCTCTGCGGATCGCGGATGTCACCAATGCGATAAGTATAGCGCGTGATTTGCCTGTAGCCGGTCCAATAATAAGGCAGCCAGTTCGTTACATCAGGCGAGAAATTCTGAAGAAAAAAATGCGGATGCAAGTCGTCGATTTGGTGCAACAAGCTGTCGGCAACCTGCTTTTCGAAATCGAGCCTGTGGCTTTCAGATATGCCGTGAGGGTAGAAATAAACAGGTCCCGAGAACTGCGTCAGCTGCGGCTGCACGACAAAACGCAGGCCGAACCTGTCGACGTAATGATACGGCATCGCAGCAGCTATACGCTCTCCGTCATAGGCCAACGCCACATCCCACTGCTTGCCCTTACACACCGTTTCCATCCACCAATATTGCAAAAACAGGGGAATGGCGTATTCCCCTGATTCACATATCTCCTTATACTTCTCTTTGTTGTTCACTGAATTATGATGGCTACCCGATTGTTGGCTATACGGCCTTCGTAAGTATTGTTATCCCCTATCGGGTCTTCCGCCCCTTTTGCCTCTATTTCAATACGATACTCACTTACACCTCGCATCGTGAGCTTCTTCTTGATCTCGACAGCCCGCTGGCGCGAAAGTCCCAGATTGTAAGCCTCCGTACCGCTGTTGTCGCTATATCCGCGAAGCATCACCTCCAGGCGGTCATTCTCCTTCAGGTATGTAGCCAAACTGTCCATCATAGGCTCCCACGACTCGACGACAGTTGCGTCGTTCGGGAAAAACTTAACGTCATTGAACTTCTTCGCCCCTTCAGCGGCACTCGGGAACATATTGATTTTCTTCGTCCCGAAATAGAGCAGCAATCCGACGTGTATCAGCGGGTCCGACGGTTGCTCGTTCGAAAAATATTCGTTACCCTGCCAGTAGCGATAGTCAACTTGCGCCACATTCAGCTGCAACTTGTTCTTCATTTTCTCATCTGCAGCCCACGACTGGTATGTCTGCAGGGCTTCGAGGGCTTCAGCTTTGCCCTGCTCTATCAACTGTTGACGGGTATTTTCGTCGTCAATGGTCGGATTGACAGCAAAAATGGCACACACGCGCATTGGCGAGCGCGACACAGTTGTCAGATAATTCATTACGGGCGAAAAATTGCCCCAATCCGGACGGCGTTCCTCTATCAGCGTCGGGATGCTGGAATAGTCAAAATCGCAGTAATAGATTTTCTTCGCATCGAATGTGGTGAATTTCCATATCGAGTCGTAGTCGGCTTTGCGCACCTTCTGCTTCCCTTCGATAAAGGGGCTTACAACTTTTGCACCTTTTTTTGCATTCTGGGCTGGTATCGCAAGCGGAAACAGAACTGCCACAACAGCAAAAAGAATCAGTTTTTTCATCTCTATTTCAATTATTTTTGCTCTGATAACGCGCCAATCGCTCTTTTATTGTGCCCTCTCGTCCATTTGTGGGTCAACAAGTGTACCCTCCTCGCAGCAGACAACCCTTGCCGGGAACTTGTCTATCATCATGAAATCGTGCGTCGAAATAAGCATCGACACGCCCGACTTCTGGTTTATCTCCGTCAACAGATGCATTATCTCGCTCGACGTGATGGGATCCAGATTGCCAGTCGGTTCATCAGCAATAATCAGATCGGGTGTATTGACAAGCGCACGGGCAATACCAACTCGCTGACGCTCACCTTCCGAGAGCTTATAGGTCTGGTATTCTGCTTTGTCCGAGACTCCAACAGCCGTCAGCACCTCCATGATTCTGTCGTCTATCAGCTGTTTCTTCTTCCAACCGATACTCTTAAGAACAAACGCCAGGTTGTCGTATACATTGCGGTCCGTGAGCAGTTGGAAATTCTGAAAAACAATTCCTAACTTGCGGCGCAACAGCGGTATCTGCCGACGTTTCAAATGTTCAAGATTGAATCCGCAAACCATTCCGCTACCGTCCTCGATCGGACTGTCAGCATACAACGTCCGCAGCAACGACGTCTTTCCTGCCCCACTCTTACCAATGAGATATACAAACTCTCCCTTGTTCATTGCAAAGTTGACATGCCGCAAAACGACGCCTTCTTCGTGACTGACTGTCACATTATTGAGCGTAATTATCTGTTCGTTATCCATATTAATTCATTTCTGCAAAAATACTCATATTATTTTGATTGGCAAAAAAAAAATGCAAATGCTAACGGTTTCTCCAGAAACCGGGCAGCAGAATAATCAGAATTGTCAAACATTCCAGTCGCCCAAGCAGCATAAGCATCGAACACACCCATTTGGCCGAAACCGGAAAGGATGCATAGCTCCCGAATCCGCCACACTCGCCCAATCCCGGTCCGTAGCCGGTGATGCATCCGAACACCGCACCCAACGACTCCGTGGCTCCTACCCCACACAACATCAGCAGCATCAGCGAGACAATCATCGTGACAGCAAATACCACATATATCACCTTCACGTTGGTGATAATCTCTTTCGCAACAGGTTTTCCATTCAGTCGTACAGGATTGTATGCATGCGGATGAAGCCTGTTCACCAAGCCGTTGCGCACATCGCGCAGCAATATCAGCACCCTCATTATCTTGACTCCACCTGTCGTCGATCCAGCCATTCCGCCACAAAAACAAAGCACCAGAAACAAAAACTCCACAGGGGTCCACCACTGGTTTGTGTCAGCAACCACACTTCCCGTTGTGGTCAACACGCTCACCGTCTGCACGACTGCACACCGTATGGAATCAGCCACATCATACCCCTCGACCTCTTTAAGCACTATCGAAACAAAAACCACCGAGACTGCAATCAGCGCAACATAGAACCCAAATTGGTCCAGCTTGTGCCTAATCTTTTTCCATTTGAATGTCAAAATATTGTACAACAATGCAAAGTTCACACCGCCCACAAACATCGACGCGGCAAGTATATACTGCTGAGTAGGCGTGAATCTCGCCACGCTGTCAGCATATATCGAGAATCCGCCTGTCGATATGTTTGTAAACGTCAGGTTTACAGCCTCCCACAGCGTCATTCCCGTCGCCGACAGCAAGACCACAAACAGCACCGTGAGTGTAACGTACACAAAAAGCGTATGCTGCACCGTGGCTCTCACCGAGGTCGTCGTTTTGCCGGTATTGTCCGCTCCGCTGGCTTCGGCAGTATACAGACTGTATTTGTTCAATCCCATCCGCGGCACGATAGCCAACACGAGCAGTATTATTCCGAAACCGCCAAACCATTGCGACAGACTGCGCCACAACAGCACCGACGGCGGCAGCAGCTCAACATCTCCAAACACCGTGGCGCCCGTGGAGGTAAGTCCCGACATCGACTCGAAAAAGGCGTCCGCAAACGAGGCCGAGCTGCCGGTCATCAAAAAGGGCAACGTCCCGAACAGTGTCATCATCAGCCACACCAACGCAACGACAACATACGACGACCGAGCCGTCTGGTTCCCTGTCATCCTGATGATGAATCTCTCTATATGGCTTCTCCGCATGACCATTCCAAACACAACGGTCAGCACGGCTGCAACAAGTATCTGCCACCACGTCCCGTCGCCATAGTGAACAGCAGGAACAATGCACCCAAGCATGGCAACTCCTTCTCCCATAAGCGACAATCCTATGAGCGAAATATTCTTTCGATGAATATGTTGCCTGTTGCTGTGTATATTGTCTCTATCGTTCATCTTCTTTTATTTTTGTACCCGTCAACTCCTCTTCCAATACTGCGGCAAGAGGACTGCGACAAGCGTGAATATCTCAAGCCTGCCAGCAAGCATCAGCAACACCATCGTCCATTTCCCCACCGGCGCAAGACTGATATAGTCAATCCTCGCTCCTATACTGTTCGCAACGGGCGACGGTCCAAGGTTGCCGATGTTTGCCGTTGCCATACACAACGCATTCGGAATATCCAACCCGCAGAATGTCAGCACAAACGAGCCTAATGTAATCAAAACCACATACAGGAACAAAAACGAGAACACCACGCGCACGTGCTCCTCATCAACAGCTCTACCGTTCACTTTCACTCTCGTAACCGACTGTGGATGAACCATACTGACAAAATAATTGCGGACACCACGCCCCACTATCATAATCCTTTTCATCTTCAAACCTCCTCCGGTCGAACCTGTCGAAGCTCCTACGAAGACCAAAAGGAATGTCAGTACACTAACCATAGCAGGCCAATACGACGGTCCCGTCGTGTAGAATCCGCATGTCGACACCGCCGATGCCACATGGAACAACGAAAAACCCAATGTCCCGACCGACAGTCCTCCTCCCGATATTACTATCGATGCAAAACACACCAGGGTGGCAGCTATCGAAATCATGAAATACGTCCTGAATTCCTCATCCCTGCCCGCTTCGCGCCATTTCCCGGTGAATATGCTGTAGAGCACCGAAATATTCATCCCCGCCATAAACATGAACAGGGTTATGCAGCACATCGAATATGTCGAATACGATGCCATCCCGTCGTCATGCGTCATGAAGCCGCCCGTCGACACCGTACTCGTTGCCGTACAAAACGAGTCGACAAAGCCGTTCCCGCCTGCCATCAGCAGTACAAAAAGCACAACCGTCAAGGCTATATAAACAACCCACATCAGAGCCACGCTGCGCCCCAATCGCGGATGCAGACGTCGCTGCAATGTGCCCGAAAACTCTGACTCATACAGCCGTGCAGCTCCGACATTGAGACGACGCAGTATCGCCACGACAAACAGTATCAAGCCCAGCCCCCCTATCCACTGCGATGTGCTGCGCCACACAAGCAGTCCTTGCGGCATCTGGTCGAATCCCGACAATACCGACGACCCCGTCGTGGTAAAACCCGAAAACGACTCGAACGCCGCATCGGTGAAACTCTGCACCGAACTCGTAAACAGATATGGCAACGCCCCCATGAGGGGCACAACAATCCAGATGACCACCGTGAACCAGACTCCGTCGCGGGCATGCACCTCGTTCGAGGCTCCTGCTCCGATGAAATTCCGCAGGAACAAGCCTACAACAAGTATGCAGAATGCAGCAAGCATCAATCCGTATTGCGACCCGTCTCCGTAATAGACCGACACCGCAACCGGAAACAGCATCGACACCGCCATTATCACCAGCAGCATCCCGAGCGTCCTAAACAAAAGCCTTATGTTCAGTCTCATCACTCAAACAGTTTCGACACCTTCTCCATCGCACTCGGCAGCGCAAACACCACCACTTTGTCCTTCTCGCGCAGCTGCGTGTCGCGCGTCGGCAGCAATGTCTCCCGACCTCTTATTATTCCTCCTACCGTGGCCCGACCCTCAGGCAGGCGCAACTCGCCTATCGTGACCTTTGTCGCAGTGGCATGTCGGCCGACAACGAATTCGATAAGTTCGGCATTGGTGCCGCTAAGCCATTTGCTGCTGACAGCATCACCTTTCACGATGAAACGGGCTATATAGCTGGCCGTGATAAGTTTCTTATTGATTATCGTGTCAATCCCGATATCTTGCGAGATATTGATAAACCCCGTGTTCTCCACAAGCGCAATAGTCTTGCGGATCCCGAGTTTGCGGGCATGGAGGCAGGTCAGCACATTCGTCTCCGACGAGTCTGTGACGGCTATGAAAGCATCATTGCCTGCCAAACCTTCCTCTTTAAGCAGTTCTATATCGGTAGCGTCACCATTCAGAATCAAGGTATTTGACAGCGCCTCGGCCAAATCCTTGCAGCGCTTGCGACTCTGTTCGACGAGGGTTATGCGCTTCTCGTTCTCGAGCGTCTGGGCAGCAAAACGGCCTATACGCCCTCCTCCGGCAATCATGACTTTCTTTATCTCAAAGTCCACACCACCTGCTATACGCTTCACCCCGTCCATCTGATTCGCCTTGCTGACGATATACGCCATATCGCCAGCCTCGAAAACTGTGTCGGAATGCGGAATGACGGTGTCGCCGTGACGCAAGATGGCCACTATCCTCACCTGCAGCGTCGAATACACCTGCGCCGACTCTCTGACCGATTTGCCTACAACGGGCGACTGCTCGCCCAACCGCACAACATACATGGTCAGCAGCCCCCCACTGAAATCAAAAAACTCTGTCGCCACCGTATGCCGAAGCAGATTAGTAATCTCCTTTGCCGCAATACGTTCCGGACACACCATCTCGTCCACTCCCAGTTCTCTGAAGGTCTCCCTGTGACGCGGTGACAGCAGCTCCGCATTCGTTATTCGCGCCACGGTCTTTTTCGCACCAAGACGTTTTGCAAGTATCGCCGTCATCAGGTTCACAGGCTCGTCATGCAGCACCGACAGCAGCAGGTCGCACTTCCCAACCCTCGCCTCCTCCAATACCTTGGGCGATGTCGAGTCGCCCGCAATCGTCAGCAGGTCCGTCTCTTTCTCCAGACGCGCCAGCAATTCAGAATGCGGATCTACCACCGTGATGTTGTAATCCAACTGCGAGAGCGATTTGGCCAGATAAAAACCCACCTCGCCGTCGCCGGCTATTATAATATTCATCTTATCGTGTATTTCTTCGTTTTAGGAGCAGCTTCCTGCTCCTCGTTCTCTTCAATCAGTTCCAGCATCTCCTGCTCCACGTGCACCACCATCGCCATGCTGATGCCCGTTATCTCCACCGCAAAGTTACCGTCCTCGCTGTCGCTCACAAGCATACCCTCCTTGCCGGCAAGACCGCCGCTGCATATCCTCACCCGGCTCCCCCTCCGCAGCTGTTCCACCGTGCGTATGTGTATATCCATCTTCGCGGCAATGAAATCCCTCATCATCTCTATATCACTCTCCGGTATGATTGCCACACTGCCGTTGAACTTCACAATGTGCGACACCCCACTCACCGACAGCACCTCCACCTGCTGGAACTTCGTAATCCTTGCAAAGATATACGACTTCAGCATCGGCACATCAACCCACTTCTTCCGGTCGCTCCACGTGTGCAATTCCTTCAGCAGCGGAAGGTACACCTCATAACCTTTCTCGCCCAAATTCTTCTCCGCGCGCTTCTCGGCACGAGGATTCGTATATAATGCAACCCATTGAGGCTCAGACGTAAGCATATCTTTCTATTTTTAATATTTCAAAAAAAACAAACTGCAAAATTATCTAAAAAATTCAAAACAACCACCCCCCTTTTTGCTTTTTTAAGATTCATCCCAACACAAAACAAAAAAACACGCTACAACAAAATAAATCTCCCCCTCCCACGTTTCACTACCGTAACAACAGCGTAACAATAGCATAGAAACCCATCAAACCTTTAAAACCTTTTAACCCTCCAACCCTAAAACCTTTTAACCTTTATGCTCCCCGCCGAACAGACCATCCTCAACCATCGCTCCGTCAGGAAATTCAAGCCCACCCCCATCGACCCCGACACAATGCAGCGCATACTCCAATGCGGAACCCGAGCCTCCAACACAGGCAATATGCAGATATATAGCATCATCGTCACACAAGAACCCCAAAACATAGCCGCACTTTCCAAGCTCCATTTTGGACAGGGAGCCAGCGCACCCGCCTTCATCACAGTCTGCGTCGACGTCAACCGCTACCACCACTGGTGCCGCCTCCGCAATTGTGACCAGCCCTACGACAACTTCCTCTGGCTCATGTCCGGCACCGTCGACGCCTCCCTCGCAGCCCAGAACATCTGCGTCGCCGCCGAAGAACTCGGCCTCGGTTTCTGCTACCTCGGCACCGTACTCTACAACACCCAAAGCATCGCCCAGCTACTCGACCTCCCCAAGGGCGTCGTTCCCGTCGTAACCCTCTGCATAGGCTACCCCGACGAACAACCCCAACAGTCCGAACGACTCCCACTCGACGGCATCGTCCACCACGAAAAATACCACGACTATTCTGACCAGCAAATCAACGACATCCATCGCATCCGTGAAGAATTCCCCTTCAACCAGGAAATGGTCCGCATCAACAAGACCGACAATCTGGCCCAGATCTTCACCCAGATCAGATATCCTCACAAAGACAACGTCGCAATATCCCAGGCCCTTCTCGACTTCGTCGAGCAGGCCGGCATGATGAACAACAGCCTATGAGTGCCTCTTCTCTCAAAAAAATATTCTCCGACTCCATCATCTACGGACTCAGTTCCATAGTCGGACGGTTCCTTAACTATCTGTTGGTCCCGCTCTATACCTATACCCTTGTCTCGTCAGGCAACTACGGCATCGTCACCAACTTCTACGCCTACTCTGCACTCCTCCTCGTCCTTCTCACCTTCGGAATGGAGACAACATTCTTTTATTTCGCCAACCGAGATAAAGAGAACTACCCAAAGGTCTTCTCAACCGCTCTCTATATGGTCGGGAGCGTCGCACTACTCTTCATATTGGCTGTCAACGCTTTCATACATCCGATATCCGCGACTCTCGGCTACGCCGACCACCCCGAGTATATCCGCATAATGTCTGTCATCGTTGGCTTCGATGCGTTCCAGGCCATCCTGTTCGCTTTTCTGCGTTTCAAAGGAAGAGCATGGAAATTCGCATTCCTCAAGCTCCTTTTCATCGTATTCAACATAGGCATCAACCTTTTCGTATTCCTTGCAGCTCCGCGACTGGCAGTCTCGCATCCTGAACTCATGAGTTGGTACTCCGTCGACAAGCAGGTCCTTTACATCTTCCTCGTCAACCTGATTTGCACCGTGCCCATCACCCTCGGTTTCATTCCCGAACTGAAAAACATGCGCTACGGCGTGGACCTCAAGCTCGTCCGCAGCATGCTCCGCTACACGTGGCCGCTCCTCCTTCTCGGACTCGCCGGCATCCTCAACCAGGTAGCCGACAAAATATGCTTCCGCTTCCTCATACCCGGCGAACAAGGCGACACACAGCTGGGCATTTATGGCGCTTGCGCCAAAATCGCCATGATCATGGCCATGATCACTCAGGCATTCCGCTATGCCTACGAGCCTTTCGTCTTCAGTTCCGGACGCAGCAAGGAGAGCAAAGAAAGCCAAGCCCTCGTCATGAAGTATTTCGTCATGTTCACACTCCTTGCTTTCCTCGCCGTCGTAGCATACATGGACATACTAAAACACATAATTTCACCCAACTATTGGGAAGGTCTCCGCGTTGTTCCCATCGTCATGATGGCCGAAATATTCATGGGCATATACTTCAACCTCTCATTCTGGTACAAGCTCATCGCCAAAACATGGTGGGGAGCCATCCTCTCCGCCATAGGCTGCATTGTCCTCCTCGCCGTCAACTTCGCATTCGTACCACGCTACGGCTACATCGCCTGCGCCTGGGGCGGCTTCTGTGGATACGGTGTCTGCATGCTGCTCAGCTATTTTCTCGGACAACACTACAACCCTATCCACTACCCTGTAAAAGCCATTCTCTTCTATTTCGCTCTGACTCTGGCACTCTTCGCAGCGATGAATACGACAAGATCCTTAAACGCCGCTCTTTCATTGACAATCAATACGCTGTTGATCTTTGTCTACATAGCAGTAGTAATGTTAAACGAACGTGAACTCGTTACAAAAGTTCTCAAAAAAATCAAACAGAAGTAAGTGGTTTTTAACCCAACATAGGTCGTTGGGGTATATGACAGATTCTTTCGTTTTTTGAGATTATTTTATATGATATAGATTGTTGTAGAGCGGACAATCATAACATTTCACCTCTTTCCCATGCAGAATTACAACTTGGCACTGATCACAAGTCCAAGTTGTGGCAGGTTCCTCGTTACTTCCATTCCGTTGCGGCGGATTTGCAATCCGACGCTGCTTGATATAAGGATTTTCAATCCGCAACCCCGATTCAATTATATATGCTTCAATCTTATGGTTGAAGCTCCGTAGCAACAGGCTGCCAGCATATTTCGCAATAAAACCGCCTCTTCTGCGTTAAACACATAAATACAAACCATTTTGCACCGAAACAGCAACACAACAGGCAATCTGAACAGCACCCTCAGCTATACCGAAATCCTCAACTTTGGGCATTTGCAACACGTTGATTTTCAACACTTGTTTTGTTACAAAAATACCTCATCTTTCACCAGCAAGAAAAAGGGCTCCTGTCGGATTAATCCGCAAAGTGGGAAATTATGCGGGGCTCGGCTCACAAGTCCACCGGACTTGTTCACAAGATTTTACTAATTCGTAGCAAGACACTTGTGTCTGTCGGACTACTCCTCTGCATCGACACGACCCTAAAACGCGACCTTCTCACACAGAGAATATGTGAGTCCGAAATCAATCAGCTCAAGTTCGGCACACGAAGTCTCCTCCTCTTCCAGCTGCGACATATCGAATTCGTCCACATTACCGTCATAACGATAGCATCGGCACGTCTTACCGCACGACACCGCAAGCAGCGCAGCTGCTATAATCAGCATATATATCTTCTTCGTTTTCATATCTCTTCTCCTGACAACAGAAATTCTCCTATCGCTTTCTCGTCAATGTTCCTATACGAATACGACGACACAACCTCACCGTCTCTCATCAACAGTATCAGCGGAAACGACCCTCGCGTAATCCGCACAAAAACCTCCTTGTCTATCCGTCTCTCTGTGAAACGCTCCGAATGCGACATCTCATAGAACAGCTCATAGCTCTTCTCGTCCATAACCTTCGGAAACACATACATAACCCCTTCCGCTTCGGCTCCGCTACGCGACACTATCGTCGACAGCTTCCACGCCGCCAATCGGCAGTAGCCACACGATGGACTGAAAAACGCCACAACATGATTGCCTCTCTCCAATCCCATTTCAGACAATTTGTCGACGCTCAGTCCCTCCGCCGCTGTCGTGTCACTACCCTCCACTGGCTTTACCTCCTCTCCACGCACCTGCTGCATGAAAAGTTCCTCGTCGTACGGCTCCCTATCACCCCTATAGAACCAGCTGTCCGGTGGCGTAAGGATGAACGTCGTCACTATAGGCGTCAGAACAAGCGCCGTCACAACGTACCAACGGCCGTAAAAACGCATCGAACCAAGCACCCCTACAACTGCCATTACAAGCATCATCACCAGCGCCAACTTGTCTAAAATGTGCAGCGAGTATATCATGTATAACGTCAACAACGCTGCCGTCGCAACATATATCGTCAACACAAGCCACCATCGCGGATACCACTCTCGGTCAGTGTATTTCCACACAAACAACAACAACAGTATCAACACCGCATTCTTCATGATCGACTGCACCGGATTGAACGGTACGAGTTCTCCAAAACAATGGCAGCTGTCTGTCCGACCGATGACGTGCGCATACACCAGAAATCCGACGAAGCACAGGAGAAACAGCAACGTCGTCACCGTCGTGAACCTATGGAACCGATGCGATATCAGCGCCGCTCCAAGTATCAGCTCCGCGGCTATGAGCAAACGCGACAGATAGAAACAGGCCGTCAACGAAAACAGCCCGAAACTGTATACATATATCTCAAAAACATCTATGGATACAAACTTCGATACCGCCGAAAAAACAAACAGCATTCCGACCAATATCTTCAATACTGAAGCACCGACAACAAGAGCCTTCCGCATATCAAAAAACATTTAGATTCTACATCTGTGCAATCCTCGGTTCGACTACAGCCGTCCCCGACGGATTGAAAAATCATTCCGCAACTTTTGTGGAACTCAAGTCTTCTCTCTCTTAACCCCACAAACTACGGCAACACTGCAACTGTATCGACATCCAGCTCGTTGCACTTGACCTTACGTACCGTATATATCACAGGACCCGTGTCTTTTGTCCTGAATGTCATCTCATTGATGTGGTCGCATTTCATCCCGCGATCAACATTCACAACTGCCGTATCGGCTCGCGTCACCGTGTCGGCATTGATAACTATCGTGTAGTTGTCACTTACACAATGGCAGTAACGGCTTTTCTTGCACGCTCCGACTGCAACTATTACAACTACGGCTACTATTATGGCTATAACTCTTCTCTTCTTCATTTCTATTCTATTTTATTCGTTTTCAGCTGCTCCATTTCCCGTACCGGTCCCAGAAGCACCATTCTCTGCCGGTCCAAAATAATCCGTACATAACACCGAATCCGTAACGTCGTGCGACGTCACAGAATGCAGGTCATACAGCACGTAGCGCAACTGCTCACACGTGCCTTTGTCTATCTTAATTACTCGTTCGTATGTCTCTCCCATGACAGCACAACGGCATTCGCGCTCTTTCGAACACGACGTGACCGACACCACTGCCAACACTCCTACACAGTACATTAAAATCTTTTTCATTTTGTATTTTATTTATTTTTACTATTTTCTACTACTTTGACTATCGCACTCAAACCTCTTTATACTTTAATCTTTATACTCTAAAACTCTCTTGTTTCGTGTCCGATAATCATTGCAAAAATAACTATTTTTTTGTATTCAACGAAAAAAATTTACAAAACACTACATACCATCAAGCCATCACGCACCCCAATCAGCACATTATCAACCCGTTCATCTTTCGCAACCTTTTCATTGAATCCATCTATGAGCATTGTGTCCTTGTCATGATATCGCTCCCTGTCCAACACCTTATTGCCCCATAGCACATTGTCAATCAAAACCAGCCCTCCGCGCCTCACATGCGGTACCACCATCTCGTAATACTCCCCCAGACTCCGTTTGTCGGCATCTATAAAGACCATGTCGATAGGGCTCTTCTCCTCCGACAGGTGTTCCGGCAACAGCTTCAGGGCATCGCCTATATGCAGCCTGACCTTCTCCTCGACTCCGGCCATCTTCAGATGACGTCGTATCGGAACCTCATATTCCTCGTTCACCTCAAAGGTATGAAGCACTCCTCCTTGCTGCATTCCCCGAGCTATGCATATCGTTGAGTACGCAACAAACGTGCCTATCTCGACAACATGTGCGGCATTCAACGCCCGGCTCATCATCGTCAGCAAGCATCCCTCTTGCGGACCGCATATCATCTGCGGCTGCGCGGTATGGAGCCCTGCCCACCGCTCGATGGCGTCGAGCACCGAATCGCTCGCACTACTGTGTCCCGCTATATATTCTGCTTCGCTCGTCACTCCTCTATTCCTATAGATTCCGCAATATCTCCTCCAACGTCACCTCGTCCTTTATCAGCACATCGCGCGCTTTCGACCCATTGTATGGGCCTACTATCCCGGCAGCTTCAAGCTGGTCGATAATTCGTCCCGCACGGTTATATCCTAATGACAACTTGCGCTGCAACAGCGAGGTGCTGCCAAACTGCGAAGCTACCACCAGACGCGCTGCATCGTTGAAGAACTCATCTTTCGCCTTGGCATCAAATTCCTTGTTCGGTGCATCGTTCTCGTCGAGGTATTCGGGCAATACAAAGCCTTCGCCATCTGCATATCCGCGCTGGTCGCCGATAAACTGCACAAGTTTTTCTATTTCCGGAGTGTCGATAAGCGCACACTGAAGTCGCACCAGGTCTTTGCCTGCCAACGATATCAACATGTCTCCGCGTCCGATAAGTTGCTGTGCACCGCCGGTGTCAAGTATGGTTTTGCTGTCGATGCCGCTGGTGACGCGGAATGCTGCACGTGCCGGGAAGTTGGCCTTGATGGTTCCTGTGATGATGTTGGTTGTAGGACGCTGCGTTGCTATGATAAGGTGTATGCCGACTGCTCGCGCCAACTGCGCCAGTCGGCAGATAGGCAATTCAACCTCCTTGCCGACCGTCATGATAAGGTCGCCAAACTCGTCAATAACAACAACGATATACGGCAGATAACGATGTCCATTTTCCGGATTCAGCATACGTTTGCAGAACTTCTCGTTATATTCGGTTATTTTGCGGACCTTGGCAGCTTTGAGCAGGTCGTAGCGCGTATCCATCTCGATACACAGCGAGTTCAGCGTGCGGACTACCTTCTTCACATCCGTGATTACTGGCTCTCGCTTGTCAGGGTCCTTGCCCAACTCGTCGGGCATCACTGCAAGATAGTGCCGCTCGATTTTGGAATAGAGCGAGAATTCAACCTTCTTTGGATCGATAAGGACCAATTTCAACTCCGACGGATGCTTGGTATAGAGCAGCGATGCAAGCACCGCATTGAGACCCACCGACTTACCAGTACCCGTAGCACCTGCCATCAGCAGGTGTGGCATCTTGGCAAGGTCGGTGACAAAGCACTCGTTGCTGATGGTTTTGCCAAAAGCGACAGGTAACTCCATTTTGGCTTTGCGGAACTCCTCGCTCTCAATCATGGTCTTCATAGCAACAATCTGCGGCTTGGCATTGGGAACCTCGATTCCGATGTTGCTTTCGCCCGGTATGGGCGCAATTATACGTATTCCGAGGGCTGCCAACGACAAGGCAATGTCGTTTTCAAGTCCCTGTATCTTGCTGATACGCACACCTCGGGCTGGCTTTATCTTGTAGAGCGTCACCGTAGGTCCCGGCTGGGCCGAAATCTCGGTAACTTCGATACCATAGTCGCGCAGCGTGTCGACAATGCGGTCCTTGTTGGCTACAAGCTCCTCCTTCGACACTTTAACATTCTTCTGCTCCCAGTCCTCAAGCAGATCGGTGGTAGGCATCTGGAAATCCTTCAAATCCAACTTCGGATCGTATGGCTCGTCGATGCCATAATGCACTCTATAGTCGTCGGGATCATGCTCCGTTTCATCTACCGGTTCCTCCGAACCTCCTGTCGTTCGCATGCTTTCGGGATCGGCAACCGTGAATATCGGCTCGCCCGAGTGTCCCGCCCGTCTGTTCACACGCTCAAACTCATCGTCTATACTGAAAGTGACCTTTTCGTTTTCGTCAACGGTTTCGTTTTCGTCAACGTTTTCGGGCCGCAGGCCGTTTTCATTTTCGTTTCTATTCTCTCCTATCCTGCGACTTACCCTGTCAAGCACTATGTCGTCCAAATGCGAATCGGACTCGAATTCGGCACCTTCGCCTTTATCGTTTAACGGAGTGCTCTCATCGTCATCTTTTTCATCTTCATCGGATTCATCATCGGTGTCGCTTCTGCCCGCACGACCAAACAGCCGTGCAAAAAAGCCCGCTTTCTTCACCTCTTCCTCCTCGTTTTCCTCTTCCTCCTCGTCTTCAACATCGCTGGTGACTTCAGGCGCAACAGTGCTCTCCTGCGGACGTTCTTTCCTTTCTGGCAACGGTATATGCACATGGTGCACCATCACAAGGAACAGTATAGCCAAAAACAGCAGCAGAATAGGCAGTCCTATATGAAGGAAGCCCATCAGCATTCGTGCAAGTTCGGTTCCGACGACTCCCGCCAATGCCGCTCCTACATTATCCTGACTTCCCGATTCGGGATTGGCTATCCAGCCTATTGTAGTGCACAGCCACATAACCCAAAACAATGAAGACCACAGCGTTTTGCGGAACTTGCGGTCGTCATTCCAAAGGTTGCTCCTCGGTGCCTTGCTGGGCTTACGCTCCCTGTTCTTCGATATCAGTCGAAGTCCATAAACGAAAAGCAGGAAACAGAGCCCCATAGAGGCTATGCCAAACGCACCGCTGACTGTCAGCGACGCAATCCACCCGCCAAATGTTCCAAGCCAATTTGTCGTTCGAAGCGGCTCAACACCTCCAACGATGTACGACAGTGTGTAACTGACTATGGCGACAAATGCAAAAACAGCAAGCAGCATATAGAATGCTCCTCGCGTAACAGCAAACTGAGGGGAGACCAGAAAATGTTTCAGGCCTCCCTCTTTGGTGGGTTTCACTTTTTTCTTTTTCTTCGGCATACGCCTTCTATTGATTGGTTATGGCAACCTCTCGGTCCTTGACATCCATGCTATCCCGTATCAGCAAACATGCCTGTTTGCATCGATGTGCATGTAACACTTATGTCTCAGACACTTGACTCTAAAAGTTGCCTTATGTTTATGGTTTCTTTTGGAGATTTTCTGGACAGTAATCCTTCGGGTACTCTCGCCTATTCTTCCTGCAGATACTTCAACTCTTCCTGTATCTGCTCAAAGAGGCGTGTGAAATCTTCAGTCGATATGTTCTCATAGCCGCTCGGCAGAAGCATGTCGACCTCTTTCACTTTGCCCTTCTTCACCTCAGTGGCGGTGAGTGTCAGCTGACGGCCCTCGCCAAGATTTATCGAATACTCCATTGCCACACCCTTGATACCGTTGAACATAAGGTTGATATCGGGACCAATCTCGTCACAATACCAAATCACAGTGGGGTGGTCTTCGCCGTCCTCGCCAAAAGCATGGATGACAGCTTTCTTGCAGTTCATGCCGGCAATCGTCTTGGTCTCACCAGCAACATATTCAATATAGAAGCCTTCCGTCACAGGAATAGTAAGGCTGTCAATCTCCTGCTGGGTAATCTCGTTGGAGACCAGTATTTTGCTCGAGCCGCTATAGTCCAGCTCTATGTCCTGCTGCGAGAAGTACATCATCAACTGTGAAAGGTCCATGCATACGAACTGCTTGTGACCATCTATCAGCACATTGCTTGCAAACGGATTGTTAAGAAACAGCGCACTGGATGTCAGCACCTTGTTGTCATACACTTTGATTTCTGCAGTGGCTATCTGCTCCGGGACCTGCATGGCCTCTTCGCCTGTCGAAGCAACACTGTATACGATAGTGCCTTTGAATGTGTTCTGTGCAAAAGCACCACTGATTGAAACAATGGCAATTGCTGCCAACATCAATATTCGTTTCATAATTTCTGAATTTGTATTTTAATGTTTTCTATTAGTTTGTTTCTTTAATCTATGTCGGATAACGCAGCCGTTTTAAAAATATTTTATAGTTCCGGCTCAATCTGCCACATTTTGTTTGAATTCGACCCTTTGATGAGTATTGTGCAACCCTCAAAGGGATGTTCTCTCAGATACATCACCACGTCGTCGCTTGTGGCAAACCATTTTGTGCCATTGTCGCCATCCGTAAAGCGGAACTCCTCGCCCACAAGGACGATGGCTTCAAAGCCGCAGCTCCGCACCAGGTCGTACAATTCCCGATGCTCACTTCTCGATCCTGCACCCAGCTCCTTCATCTCTCCAAGAATCACCACTTTCCGCTCTGCTTTCATTTTGGCAAAGTTCTCTACAGCAAGCCGCATGCTCGACGGATTGGCATTATAGCAGTCCAGTATCATGTCGTTGTTCTTGCCTTTCTTGTATTGCGACCGGTTGTTGGAGGGCACATATTCCTCTATAGCCGTCTTTATGTCAAACAGTTCCACGTTGAAGTAACGTCCGACACAGACTGCTGCCATTGCATTGTCGAAATTGTAGCCTCCAATCAGCTGCGACTGCACCGTATACACGTTGTCGTCGTCCTCGAAATAGAACTTCATGTATGGATCGGACGACACGAACGAGCCTTTGCATTCGGCCTGTTCGCTGCTGCCGTATGTCACTACTGAAGCCATGGGGAGGTTCACTCCTCGCGGCACAAAATTCTCGCCATATTCGGACGGGACTGCCCCCGGTATCGATGGCACGACACCTGGCAGGACCGATGGGCTGCTCGGCAGCTGAGCCATCTTTTCGGCCCGTTCCATCAGTATATCATTGTCGGAATTGACAAATATAACGCCCTCCATTGCAGCCAGATGCTTATACAGCTCCGTCTTCGTCCTTATCACTCCCTTGAACGACCCGAAGCCTTCCAGATGTGCTTTGCCGACATTTGTTATCAGACCGAATTCCGGATTGGCGATCTTGCACAGGAAATCAATCTCTCCCGGATGATTTGCACCCATTTCCACTATTGCCATCTCCGCATCTGAAGGTATCGAAAGCAACGTAAGGGGCACTCCTATATGGTTATTGAAATTACCTTGCGTGGCCCACGTCCTATAACGTTTCGACAGAACCGCGTTCACCAGTTCCTTTGTCGTGGTCTTGCCGTTGGTTCCGGTAATACCTATAACCGGAATGTCCAAATGGCTACGGTGGTAGCGGGCCAGCTCCTGCAGTGTCTCCAACACGTTAGAGACAAGCATGCAGCGACTGTCGATATTGTAGTCGGCATTGTCGACCACGCAGACCGATGCACCTTGCGACAAGGCCTGAGGCACAAATGTATTGCCGTCGAATTTGTCTCCTCTAAGTGCAAAAAAGATACTTCCTTCTTTGACCTTGCGCGAGTCGGTGGTCACGTCACGCGTCCTTAGATATATTTCATATAACTCTTCTATATTCATTGAAAGGTTAAAGGTTAAAGGTTAAAGGTTAAAGGTTAAAGGTTAAAGATCTATATTATGAATTATGAGTTATAGACTTTTCAATTATCAACTTCCTATCCTCTGTATATCAAAAAAGGGTTCTTAGCGAAAGAACCCTTTTTCTGTCGGGGCGAGAAGACTCGAACTTCCGACCCCTTGCACCCCATGCAAGTGCGCTAGCCAACTGCGCCACGCCCCGAACTGATCATTGCATTCGAGTTAACCTTTATTGCCTTTTTCTTTCCTCAAATGCGGGTGCAAAAGTACTACTTTTTGCAATACTGACCAAATTTTTTTTCTATTCGCACGAAAATTTCTTTCATAATTTACGTTAACTACCTAATTAGCACCACCGTTCCTTTCTGTATAATTTGATCGTACGGGTGGGTGATTTTGTGGCAAGAGATGATGTATGTGTACACTCCCACTGGGCATTTTTGACCATTTTGACCATTTCCGTCCCATGCTTTTTCCTGGTCGAACGACTCGAAAACAATCTGTCCTCTGCGGTCGTAAATCAGTATATGATATCTCTGCACATCATTCATCTTGACAGCAAATGTGTTGTTGGTGCTCTCCTCTGGCGTAAAGGCGTTGGGTGCCCATACCGTCGAATGGTCCACATAAACGGTAATTGATGTGGTGTCGAAACACTGATACGGATTGTAAGCCCACAAACGGACTGTCACCGAGTCGACATCATCAGGAACCACATACGAGACACGGTCCTCTGTACGCTCTTCGCCGTATGGGAACTCCCACTTGCAGGTCGTAGAGTGCTCACTCAGATTGGTAAATACGGCCTCCATATTGCCCAACGACACTGTCTTCGGCGAGACCTCTCCGCGGGCTACAGGCTGCGGCTCGACCGCCACTGTGGTGGAATTGCTGTTGTAGCACACTCCGTTCGATGCATTGACAGTATAGACCGTTGTACTCGAGGGATTGACTATGATATGGGCATTCGACTCCTGGCCTCCAAGCGACGGATCAGGAGGATTTGCAACCCAATTGAATGTCTCTGCCGTTGTAGTGACTATGATCTCTGCATTCTCACCGCCACAGACACCGCCACCGTCGGTCAAGTTGATCACGGGCATCGTGTCGACAATGATAAGTACCGAATCCTTACCGTAGCACTCGGCTCCGGCCGTCAGACCGTATATAACGTACATCGTCGTCGTGTCGGGCGTATATGTATGCGAAGAAGCATCGACAAAGCTGGTCCCGCCATCCCACGAATACTGGTTGCTGCCGCTCGCCGTTATCGTCGTCGACTGTCCTTCGCACACCCTTATCGGCGACGCCGAGACATGGACTTCTGGCAATTGCACGACGACTATGCGTACCGAGTCAATATCCTCCCAAATCTGACCGTTCCAAGTGATGTACGAATAGACCTTATACATCACATCCTCAGTCGGCTGGACATACACTGTATCGTCATACAGTTCAATAGGCTGCTGCTCGCCATACCTGTACCACACGCAGCTGTCTGCTCCGCGGATGCCAAGCGTCAGCGGCTCGCCAGCGCAGATGATGGTATCAGGCGATATACGTGCAAAATAGCGTCGTATTCCTATAAGCATTGTGTCCGAACCATAGTTGCCGCACATGTCCTGCACCGAGCACAACCAGCGTGCATCGGGTGAAGTCGGCACCAAGATTGCTTCGGCTGAACTTGGATGTACCTGTCCTGTGGTCAGGTTTGTCCATGTTATAATTCGATTAGGCATTCCGCCTTCTATCACGGCACGAAGCTGGATCTGGGCAGTCATGTTCATCAAGGTGTCACGCTCTATGTGCACTGAAAGCGGGTCTGTGTCAATGATATTGAACTGCACCGAATCCGAGTTGGGGCATCCGTTTTCGGCCGAAAGGACGAACTTCGCATATTCAATCCCCTCTGCTACGTTATCCATATATGGTTGGATCGACAATATAAACGTATCCTGGTTTGCAGGGAAATAAATATACGGATTGACAATGGCAAAGTCCACACCATTGGATGCAGTACCCGAGAAATTGATGTCAATGCGGGTGTTGGACGAAGAGTGATTTGGACGGATCATCTTGATGGAGGCCTCACAACCTTCGTAAAGGTCGCTGGTTGCTGTGGGATTGGCAGTATTGGTAAAGTCGAACTGAATAGGATTTGACGTCAAACTGTTAGCCTCGAGAAACACACCTGAGTCATAGTTATTATCATCAAGGTCAGCGATGCACATTTTAAGATGGTATGTCTGACATGGCACCACTCTGGCTTCTGCTGTCAACACTGTTGTGAAAGCATCGTAATGAATCGTCGAGCCTCCTGCATTATTGACGTAATATTGAGAATTAAGATTTGCATTGACATTATTGATAGCGATAAAAGTGGTAGTTCCCGGCACCAATGCTATGTTCTGCGCATTATACAAGCCACCATTGGGATTAAGACCCGTGAGGAAAAAACCGAAAATATCATTGAATGATTGGCCGACGTACTCAGGGTACTCCATTGAGGCAAACACATAGTTGAATTTGATGGAGTCGGAAAGTGGAACAAAGTCAAATTCAAGGACTGAGCAATCATTTACGGCAGTTCCATTTGCGAGAAGGGTTAATTCCGGAGAGCTATAATTACTGCAGCCGGAAGTTACAGCGACAGGACTTACAGAGTTTGCTCCAGCGGCCATAGAAACTCCACCAGATGCCAATATGATTCCGGATGATATGCCGAGATTTGTCGGTGTATTTCCCGTCGTAAATGACCCTATAGCATTACAGCCTATTGCTCCTGACGAGCCATTGAACTGCACATTGCTTACCTCGACACCATGTCCGACAAGCACATTTTGCACCAGAGAGTCGATAGTCCAGCCCGCCGGCAGTGACGTGCCTTGAGTCACCTGAAGCTGGGCTTTTACACTATTGGTACTGAACACTATAAGCAGCATAAGCAGCATCGCTGCCATGCTTTTGAATTTCCTCTGTATATTCATAAAAACACTTTTTTTGCAATTGCAAAAATAATACTTTTATTTTGATTTTTATATAAAAATATTTTAGTCTGCAATTTAACCTTTTTTAACACGCAACAAAGGGCTTGTTTTTCTTCAGCGGACAAAAACAAACGACATGGTAAGTGACGATACGGCGACAGCCGAAAGCATTGCCGAATCTTCAATATCCTCTTGTCCTTCAGGTGCTCCATTACCTGTCTCAATGTTCGACAATGGTACCCCCTTCGACGAGAGATAGTCGCTAATGGCACGTATGCGCGACTGGTTGACCAGCGTACAAAACGGTATGTCGGCACTTTGGTTGAACGACGACTCGATTGCAATTTTCAGGTTCGGGTTCTCGATGATGAAACGGGCCACAGCATCCATCCGCTTTCTGCCCGCTGCCGACAACTCACTCCCTACCGACGAACTGAACAAATCAGCATATCTGTAAATCTGCCCCACAACAAAAGCATTGAGTGTGACATCATCCATATCTCTGTAGTACAGATTGTTCTCATTCCCGCGCTCGGCCACGTACGGCAGATGGTACTGGAAATGGTCTGGAGCATAGAACTGCAAATCGTAATGCTTGCCAGGTTGCAGATAGACAACATATTCGCCTTTCTTGTCGACATCGACTGTGTATGTGCGGTCATCTTTATCCACGACTTTCACCTTGGCGTCGGCCAATGGGCTTCCGTCCTGTCCTCTGACCGTACCCTGCAGCTGCACGCAGTCCAAACGCCCCGAAAAACGGTTCAGGACTTGCTTGCCCTCTGCATCGCGCGAAAACCACCACCCCATTGTGCCATCAGGACTAATAGTCAATCCGATATCATCGCCCGACGAACACATCGGCGCATTCATACTGTAGACCGGGCAACGCCCGATTGGGAACATCCCGACCGTGTCGCCTGTCTGCTCTTTGGCGACAAGACGCGTGGCGTAAATGTCATATCCGCCGTACCCGCCGGCACGACCATTGGAAGAGAAAAGCAGGAAATCGCCATATATGACCGGCGACGCCTCGTCGCCGGCACTGTTGATGCGACCTCCCAAATTCTCAGGATACTGCCATTGACCGTCTTTCCATTCACTGTACCAGAGGTCTCGCCCACCAAAACCCAACGGGCAATTGGATGCAAACACCATCACACGCCCGTCGGCCGAGAAGACCGGATGCTCTATAGTGAACGTGAAACCACTCGGCTTCACACGCCTAACGCCATACTTGCCAGGCTTCTTTTCATAATGCTCAAAGAGGTAGCTGTTCCCCTTCGAATCGTGTCTGTTCAGATAGAGCCGTCCCGTCCCGTCATGACTGACGGCATACGTCATTCGCGAATCTGTTTCAAGCAGGACCGTGTCCACCTCCGGGAAACCGGGAACGCCGTCTGTCAGCGTCGACGCAAACAGCTTGCCGCCTGCCGAAAAATGCAAGCGCCCATCAGCATACATCATCTCGTCGGCCTCTGACGGCAGGACAAATTGGGGTATTGTTGAATAATCGATGGAGCGGTTAACGCTGTACTTCTCCACAATCTGCGACGTGGCTGGCAGCGTCATAGCCATCGACAACAGCAAACATATCGAGTATTTTTGTAACATTTTCATCAGATTAGGACAAGTGGCAATATTTCAGACATTTCATTAACATAATGGAACTCGAGCCCAGACAGATATTGCTGATCAATATCCTCCACGTCGCGTCGGTTGTCCTCGCACAGGATTATGTCGCTTATGCCCGCACGTTTGGCGGCAAGTATTTTCTCGCGAATGCCACCCACTGGGGTCACGGCACCTCGCAGCGTGATTTCGCCCGTCATAGCAAAATTGTTGCGCACTTTGCGACCGGTAAAGGCACTTACCATTGCGGTGAACATCGTGACACCTGCCGACGGACCGTCCTTCGGCGTAGCCCCTTCCGGCACGTGTATGTGGATATTGGTAGTTTCGAAAACTGTGTCTTTTATCCCTAACGACGATGCGTTGGCCTTGATATACTCGAACGCAAGTGTAGCCGACTCTTTCATGACGTCGCCCAAGTTGCCGGTCATCGTCAGATTGCCTTTGCCTTTTGAGGTACAGGCTTCGATGAATAGTATTGTGCCTCCGACCTGCGTCCATGCCAATCCGGTAACCACGGCCACTCGCGGTTCCTGTCCGCGACGCTCGCTCTGGTGAATCGGCAGTCCCAGCACCGGACGCAACTCATCCACCTTTATTCTTTTCTCCACCTCTTCCCCACTGGCGGCATGCACCGCCCTGTTGCGTATCATTTTCGCAATCATCTTCTCCAACTGGCGCACTCCCGATTCGCGGGTGTAGTCGTCAATTATATGGCGCAGCACGTCGGACGGGAACGTGAAGTCCGTCCTTTTGAAACCATTCTCTTTGAGCTGTCGTGGAACCAGATAGTTCTTGGCAATCTGGAGTTTTTCTTCCATTATGTAGCCCGGCACATCTATCATCTCCATTCGGTCGATAAGCGCCGGATGTATGCTGGCTGTGCTATTGGCAGTGGCTATGAAGAGGACATTCGAAAGATCGTAATCGACATCGAGATAGTTGTCGTGGAATGCCACATTCTGCTCCGGGTCGAGGACCTCGAGCAATGCCGCCATCGGGTCGCCGCTGAAGTTATTGGCCTGCACCTTGTCAATCTCGTCAAGCACAAAGACCGGATTGCTGACTTTTGCCTTTATCATACCGTTGATGATGCGTCCGGGCATCGAACCGACATACGTGCGGCGGTGGCCTCGTATCTCGGCCTCGTCATGTATTCCGCCGAGTGCAATACGCACATATTCACGCCCCAAAGCTGCAGCAATGGATTTGCCCAACGATGTCTTGCCGGTACCCGGAGGACCTACGAGACACAGCACCGGCGACTTGCGCTGGTCTGTCAGATTGAGCACTGCCATCATCTCCAACACGCGTTCCTTTATCTTCTCGAGTCCGAAATGGTTGCGGTCCAGACAACGGCGTGCCTTCGACATATCGGTATTGAATGTTCCACGCTTGCCCCACGGCAAGTCGAGCATCAGGTGCAAATAGTTGAGCTGCACACTATAGTCGGGCGACGCCTGCGGCGTACGCAACAGTTTGTCCATCTCGTGCTCGAAATGGGCCGCCACCTCTGCCGACCATGGCATCTTGGCAGCACGGTCGCGCATATTCCTGATTTCAGCATCGTTCGAAGCACCTCCAAGCTCCTCTTGGATAACGTGCATCTGCTGGTTGAGAAAATACTCGCGCTGCTGCTTGTCCATCGTTATCTGGGTCTTCTCTTGTATCTCATGACGCAGACTTTCAATCGACTCCATCGATTTGATATGCGATATCAGCGCCACAATTCGCTCCGAATAAGTAGGCAATTCGAGCAAAGACTGCTTTGCAGCGACATCTATATCAATATGCGAAGCAATGAAGTTTGTCAGCATCCGCAGACCGCGTATCTCTTTCAGAGTCTTGATTGTTATGTCGTTGGGATTGACCGAACGCAGATACGACGAGTACTTCTTCACAAGTATACGGGCCGACTCCTTCTCTTCCTTCGTCATGTTCTGGACGCTGTCGGCATTCGTAGCCGTAAGACGCACTCCCTTCAGGAATGGCTTGTTCGAAACGATATCGCCAAGCTGGAAGCAGCAGCATCCACGCAGTATGCCTATGACCTCGTTGTTCGGCATGTCTATTACCTTTACCACCTGAGCCAGGCATCCCACATCGTACAGGTCGCCTCTTTCCGGCGTATCGTTCAGCTCGTTGCGCTGCGTAACGACTCCTATATAATCGCCCTTGTCGGCAGCATAACGAAGCAGTTTGAGCGACATGGTTCTGGTCACATTGATAGGCGTGATAGTTCCGGGAAACAAGACGTTACCCGTCATTGGAAGTATCGGGATTATATCAGGACTTGGTGGATTTGTCTCAAAAAGGAAATCCTCCATATTCGAGCCTTCTGCCATAGGAACAACCTCTATCATCGCAGAACTCAACTTGACCGAGTCCATCACATCCTTGAAAAGTTCGTCAATATACTTATTGTTCATATATATAGTTGTAATTTACATAATAAGCAACCTCCACAATTCGCCTTTTGTTTCTACCAACTCACTGAATAGCACCCACTTTAAATTCCTCACACAACAAATTCCAGAGGTCCCAAATAACACAAAACAATGTGTTTTTACGGCTCATAGTGATAAATGTTTCGCTTTCCGGAAAAAAGTTCTCCCCTCTCCGTCGTCAGATACAATAAAAAAAGCTCTTACGAGAAGAGCTTTTTCCTAACATTTAACCTAAAACAAACTACTTTTTATTTCTTGTTATATCTCTTGTACTTGCTCATGAACTTGTCGACGCGTCCAGCAGTGTCAACCAGTTTCAGCTTACCAGTGAAGTACGGGTGTGAAGTGTTGGAGATTTCAAGCTTCACAACAGGATATTCGTTACCGTCGGTATAAACAACGGTGTCCTTTGTATTGGCGCAGCTCTTGGTGAGGATCATGTTGTCGTTGGACATGTCTTTGAACACAACAAGTCTGTAGTTCGAGGGATGGATTCCTTTTTTCATTGTCTTGAATATTATGCCGTTTTAAACAGTGGTTTTGTAAACGATTGTTATAAAAAAAATTCTGATTTGAGTTTGCAAAAGTACAAACATTTTCCAAACCTGCAAAAATATTTTCATATCCACCCACAACAAATCGCCAAACTTACATAATAACCAATCACTTAAACAAAAAAATATTTTTCAATCGCATGCACACAATTATTCCCTTCCGCATCCGTTATTACCTTTGAAATTAGAAAATCAGCCATCACCCGTTACTATCATGAAGAAAAAAAACTACAGCATACTTTGGATCGATGAGGAGCCAGACAACATAGGCTTCATCGACCAATGCAACAGAATGGATATCGACGTGTTCAAGCACAACAGCTGGGACCGTGCGAAAACGACCCTCGAAAACCGTTTCGACTCCTTCTCCGCCATTGTACTCGATGCCTATTGCGTACTCAATGCCGGCGAACCTGCCGACCCCAACTTTCTATATCAGGTGGTCCGCGAACTGAGCGTGATCTTTGCCCAGCACGAAGAGTCTCTGCCATGGTATGTACTCTCGTCAGGCACCATGCCCGACTTCGACAAGACAATGATCCGCATCGGCATGGGCGAACGTGAGGAAATGGAAAAAGAATGGGGCAGGCTGTACTATCGCAAAAGCAGCGACATCGAAGACCTCTGCAGGTCAATCCGCCACGCCGTAACACTCAAGAAAGACAACAAGGTCCGAAGCCTATATCACGATGTTTTCGACATAATGGACAAATATTTTCCGCCCGACGCAAAACAGACCATGATGAACATCCTCACAGCGCTGCACTTCCCGGAGGAAAACCGGAACTTCGACGCTGTGCTTTACTACACCCAGCTGCGACGGATTTTGGAACACCTCTTTCGTGCGCTCAACAAGATCGGCATTTTGCCCGATGCCGTCATGGGACCCTCCGACAGAATCAATCTGGCAAACTCTTCGCTCTACCTGGCTGGTCGCGACGTGTATATCGGACAAGGGAAAAACCTACGCTACGGACGACCGGGACAATACGTTTTCCCGCCCGTCATCTCACAACTTGTGAAGAGCATCCTCTACGTCGCCAACAAGAACTCTCACACCGTCGAACTCGACGCTCAAGGACGCACCATAATACAGGACTATTACAACTCACTGCATTCCAATAATATGCTTTTCGGATACGCCCTGCACCTATGCGATGTCATTATCTGGTTTGGACGCAACGCGTACCGACTTGAGAAGCGAAGCAACTAATCGAAATAAGAAATCTGACGCGTAATCACCTGATAAAGATAGCCCTCGGTCGGCGTGACATGGTAGACGTATGCCTGAGTCCAGTTGCCATGTTCATCATAATAATATGTATATAGGAACGCCTGACGAAGGGTGGTAAGATAGTAGGAGCACTTCTCGGCCAGGAATCCATCCGTGTCGTAACGGAATTTGTCAGTACCCTTATATATGGAATTCTCGCCTTCCGAATAGGTGGCATACTGCACATACCCCACATCGTTATATTCATAATTTGTCACAGCCACCTCGCGACCTTTTTCGTCAACGGTAGTCACCGAACGGAGCCTGTTGTCTTTGTCGTACTTGTACAACGTCTTCTCCTCAAGCGAGTCCACAATGCCCAACATGTCGGCAACAATGGTACGGTTTTTCTTGTCGTATTCGTATGTCGTCTGCGACAGCAGTTCGCTATACGGCTCGTGCGTACGAAGATCCTTTACAAGACGGTTCTTCTTGTCGTAAGTGTACACCACTATGATTACAGGGTTACCCACCGTGTCGTAGTATGTGTTTTGAATGAAATAACCATCCTCGTTGAAGTTGTTGCGCACCGGATGTCCGACAATTTTGCCCTGCGGCGTGCGAACCGTAGTCAGCATGGATTTCACCGGGCCCTTTAGGTGTTCCTCTTCTATATCGGGATTGAAGCGCTGGGCACGTGCCAGCCCACTAATAGCCATAAAAATAGCGGCAACAAGAACTATTCTATATTTCATATCGATTAAGCTTTTTCAAAATGCAAAGATACAAACTTTTTTTTAAAATCAGAACTTTAAGTTTTTTTTTAGGCTTCAACACGATTTTTAACTTTATCGCGTTACTATATCGTTTTAGTATTTTTTAGGAATATTTTTAAGACTATTTGCAACCGCAACCCCTCTATTGCATAAAACGCATAAAACCATGAAAAAACTGAATTTTGCAATACTGCTCATTATCGCCCTGCTCACCGTCAACTGCCAAACCGCCAACGCATCCAAGGCAAAAAAGAAAGAACCCTACAAAGGCTATCGCTTCACCTTTGCAGTTATTGGCGGCAACGACACAGTGATGTATCTGGGCAACTACTACGCCGGCGGAACCTACGCATTCGACACAGCTCGCATCTCATCAAAAGGATTATTTGTTTTCGAAAACAAGGACCGCGTTCTGAAACCCGGACTGTACTTCTTCTCCAACCCGGAAGGCAACTACGTCGAATTTGCCGTCTACAACAACGAAAAACTCGACATGCAGTTTGTCACAGACGTATCAGGCTGGCAAACACACATGAGCGTGAAAGGTTCCAAGGAAAACGAATTGATTTTCAAGTTCCATCAGCTCAACAGAGCACACTACAGGACTCTCGATTCCGCACAGGTAAACATCAAGGACAGCGCAGCTTTGGCAGAATTCAAAAGAAAACTCAACCATAGCCTCGACAGCACCAAATTTGCCTTTATCGAGAACAACCCGAACAGCATGCTCGCACTGCTCATGAACGCCACTCGCGAACCGAGCGTCCCCACCACCGACTCGGCAGGAAACAAACTGACCGACTTCCAACGCTGGGAATACTACATGGACCACTATTTCGACTACACCCGGTTGGACGACGACGCCATGATTCGCACCCCCGAACTGGTCTTCCACAAGCGCCTCGTCAACTATCTGGACGTAGCACTCAAAAACGCACCTCCCGAGACAGTCATCAAATACGTCGACAAACTTATCGAGAAAGCACGCCCCTCGAAGGAAAACTTCCGCTATCTCGTCCATACCATCGCCGAAAAATATCTGCAAAGCAACATAATGAGTTACGATGCTGTCTACGTCCACATGGTCAAGAAATATGTTGCCACCGGAGAATGCGACTGGATGTCACCCTCCACCATCGACAACAACGTGAAGCGCGCCGAGACCTGGGAGAGACTGCTTATCGGCAAAAAAGCCCCGCAACTGATCATGCGCGACGACAAAGGAAAACTCCATAGCCTCTACGACCTGAACCACAAATACACTCTGCTGATATTCTGGTCACCGACCTGCGGACACTGCAAGACCGTTATCCCAGACCTTTATAACCGCTTCGCACGCTATCGCGAGAAATACGACATCGAAGGCTTCGCAATACTTAGCGAGCCCGACGAATCAACACGCCCCAAATGGCACGAGTTCATCAGGACACACGGCCTCAACTGGATCAACATCGACGGCGGTGAAGCCAACATCGACTGGCGTGAGGTCTACGACATCGAGACCACGCCGCAAATATACCTGCTCGACCGCGACAAAAAAATTATCGCGAAGAAACTCAGCGCAAGCTCTTTCGAAGAAGTAATTAAAGCAATCGAACACATAGATTAATCAATCATGAAAAAAAACTTACCCATCATCTGCTGTGCAGCCCTACTGCTCTCTACAGCATGCAAAAACAACAACGACATGGATAATCCCTTCTTCGGAGAATGGAACACTCCCTACGACATCCCCGACTTCTCCAAAATCAAAACCGAGCACTATATGCCCGCCTTCGAGGAGGGCATCAAACAACAAAAGGCCGAAATCGATGCCATCACCGGCAACACCGAAGCGCCGACATTCGCCAACACCATCGAAGCTCTCGAACAGAGCGGCGACCTGCTTAACGAGGTCAGCGCCGTTTTCTTCAATCTGGCTGAATGCATCAACAGCCCCGAAATGGAGAAAATAGCCGAAGAAGCAACGCCTCTCGTCTCCGCGCACAGCGACGACATCATGCTCAACGCCAAGCTCTTCGAGCGCGTCAAGGCCGTCTACGACCAACGCGAATCCCTCGGTCTCGATGGCGAGCAGATGCGCCTGGTCGAGGAAACCTACAAGAACTTTGTCCGCAACGGCGCCAACATACCGGCCGACAAACAGGACCGCTTCCGCGAAATCAACAGCCTGCTGGCCTCGCTGACGCTGCGTTTCGGCAACAACGTGCTGAAAGCAACCAACAGCCAGTCGATGACTCTGTCAGAAGAACAAGTGAAAGACCTCGGACTTACCGACGGACAACTGGCAGCAGCCAAAGAAGCCGCCGAAGCCGACACCAACTGCAAAGAAGACTACAAGTTCACGCTCGACATGCCCAGCTGGGAACCTTTCATGCAGAACTGCACTGACCGCAACCTGCGCAAAACGCTGTGGGAATACTACGCCAACCGCTGCACCCCCGGCACAGAGACCGACAACAGCACCCTTATCGACAGCATCGTCAACCTGCGCCTTGAGCGTGCCCAGATTCTGGGCTTCGAAAGCCACGCCGCCTACACGCTCGACGACTGCCTGGCCAAGACTCCCGATGCCGTCTACCAGTGCCTGATGGACCTCTGGACGCCAGCTCTCAACAAAGCCAAACAGGAGCGCGACGAGTACCAGAAGATGCTCGCCAAAGACGAGCCCGGCGCCAAACTGCAGCCCTGGGACTGGCGCTACTACTGCGAGAAACTGCGCAAGGAACGCTATGCGCTGAACGACGACGAGATACGCCCCTACTTTCCTCTCGACAAGGTGCGCGAGGGAGCTTTCACCGTTGCCAACAAGCTGTACGGCATCACCTTCCGCGAAAACAACAAGCTGCCCAAGTACCACCCCGAAGCCATAAGCTACGAAGTGCTTGACGGCGACAAAGTTATCGCCATACTCTATATGGACTTCTTCCCGCGCGAAAGCAAACGCAGCGGCGCCTGGATGACCAACTTCCGCGAGCAATATATTGACAAAGACGGCAACAACGTCATACCCATCATCTCGATGGTCTGCAACTTCACCAAGCCCACCAAAGACAAACCCTCGCTGCTCAACTTCGACCAGAGCGAAACCCTCTTCCACGAGTTCGGCCACTGCCTGCACGGCATGCTGAGCCAGTGCCACTACCGCTCGCTGAGCGGCACCAACGTGCCCCGCGACTTCGTCGAGATGCCCAGCCAGGTGATGGAGAACTGGTGCCGCCACCCGCAGGTAATGAAGGAATACGCCCGCCACTACAAGACCGGCGAGGCCATCCCCGACAGCCTCATAGCCAAAATCGAAGCCGCTGGCACCTACGGCCAGGGCTTCATCAACACCGAGCTGCTGGCAGCCTCGCTGCTCGATATGGACTACCACAGCATCACCAAGCCGACTAAGATAGTGCTGCCCGACTTCGAAGACCAGGCCATGGCCAAAATCGGCCTCATCCCCGAAATCATCAGCCGTTACAAGAGCTGCTACTTCCAGCACATCTTCAGCGGCGGATACTCGGCAGGCTACTACAGCTACACCTGGACCGCCATCCTCGACGCTGACGCATTCGAGGCCTTCCGCGAGAGCGGCGACCTCTACAACCCCGAGCTGGCAAAGAAATTCCGTTTCCTCCTCTCGCACGGCAACACCATCGACCCGATGAAGATGTACGTCGACTTCCGCGGCAAACAGCCCAGCGTCGAACCCCTCAAACGCAACCGTGGACTGATTTGAACGGAAAACGGAGAACAGATCCAGCTCCAAAATCTTTAACCTTTAATCTTTAACCTTTAAACCCTTCAACCCTCAAACCCTTCAACCCTCAAACCCTTCAACCCTCAAACCTTTCAACCCTCAAACCCTTCAACCCTTCAACCCTTAAACCCTTCAACCCTTAAACCCTTAAACCCTTACATAAATGGGAAGAGCATTTGAATACCGCAAAGCAAGAAAACTCAAAAGATGGGGCCACATGGCCCGCACCTTCACCAAAATAGGAAAAGAAATCGAACTTGCCGTCCTCGCAGGCGGTCCAGACCCTTCGAGCAACCTCCGACTCCGACTGCTCATGCAGACCGCCAAGAGCGAAAGCATGCCTAAGGAAAATGTCGAACGTGCCATCAAACGTGCCACCGAGAAGGACAAATCGGCCTACAAAGAAGTAGTTTACGACGGCAAAGGACCTCACGGCACCGCTTTTGTTGTCGAGACCGCTACCGACAACCCCACCCGCACCGTGGCCAACATCCGCGCTGCCTTTGTACGCGGCAAAGGCGAACTGGGCACTATGGGAATGAACGACTTCCTCTTCGAACGCAAGTGCAGCTTTGTCGTGGCCTGGCGCGACGACATCGACATGGACGAGCTGGAGCTCGAACTCATCGACTGCGATATCGACGAAGTATTCCGCGACGAAGACGAGATCATGATCTACGCCGATTTCAAGAACTACGGTCCCATCTCCAAGTATCTCGAGGACAAAGGCTACGAGATCAAGTCGTTCAAATTCGAACGCATACCTCTCTCCATGCGTGAACTCTCACCAGAAGAACAGGAAGACGTCAACGGACTCATCGAACGCCTCGAAGCCGACGACGACGTGGTCAACGTGTTCCATAACATGGCGTAAGCCGAGCGCAGAGAAAGTTCCACTTTCTATGCCGAGGCGAAGCCATGACGACGAATGTCAACATGGCATAATTTTTCTTTTTAACGCCTCTCGCTGAAGATGCCTTCCCTCCAAACCAACAGGAAGGCATCTTTTTATACATATCACAACACGCTACAAATAAACAAAATACATAAACAAGAAAACTTTTTTTCATAACAAACCGTCTTTTTCAAAAAAAAGTTGTACTTTTGCAGCCGATTTCGACAGAGAAATCATACCGAAAAATGCCGCATTCGTCTAGTGGTCCAGGACAACTGCCTCTCACGCAGTAGATCATCGGTTCGACTCCGATATGCGGTACCAAAGCGATAGAATTAAACGATTCTGTCGCTTTTTTCGTCTATACTCATATTTCAACTCGTTCTATTACTGAATAAATCGAAACAAACATTTGTGCAAATAGTTGTTTGATAGGCAAATAAAAAATACTTCAAATATAAATGTACCTAATTTAAAAAAAAAGCATATTTTTGCACTTATAAAAACAGGGTATTTATTATTACTCATTAAACCTGACAGGTTTTGCAAAAGGAGTTTATTATGTAGCCATTCAAGGTGCATACAAACAATACAAAAATAAAATCATAATCAACTAAATATATATACAATGAGGAAAATAACTATTATTGCACTTCTGCCGTTTGTAATGTGCACAAGCTGCGATTGGTATTGTGTCAGTCCTAGCTCAGAAGAATTCATTGATGTATATTTGTATAAATACAATACGGGTGAGCAATATATAAATAACGTAAAACTCAAATTGGATGGTATTGATACACTATTAATATCCAATAAGTTCATAATAGGATATTATCATAACGGATACATGTCAAAATGGGGTCAAGATGTTCCAGATACATCCCATATTTTTGTATTATCCATCACTTATGACGCTCTCGACACAATGAATGACGGATGGAAAGCACACTTTAGAGATTACGTAATAGCCAATATATGGATATCCGAAATATATACTACGCACTTTTGCTTTTGCCACAAACGGCCTTGTTTTTATGAAAATTATCCATTCATATTCATGGCAAAAGATCGTACATTTCATTTTGACCCGACAAAAACTAATCAGATGATTGATGATAAAACTATATGGAAGTATTTTGAGCGGATTATATAAATGCCGTTTCTACTTCAATGGCATCAATCCACATCCTCGGCATCAGATTTACGGTATAGAACTGGAGGCGTTGTAGGGTCTGGTATATAAGCTCTCAACTTCCATATCTTCTTCAGGTCAACCATAAAGCTGTTCGAGAATAGTTCGGTTAGGGGTACCAAAGCGACAAATCCACAAAGGTTTGTCGCTTTTTTTATGGTTATTATTTGTTGTCTCTCTTTTTTTTCATCGCGAAAACATCGAAAAAAACAAAAAAATCGAAAAGATATGGCGCGGGACGAAGTACGAGCAGAACGGCCGCGACCAGCTGGCATCATATCTAGAGACTCGCGGAAAGAATGAAGGCTACCTCGTAACTTTCGATTTCTCGAAAAAACAAGCCCGATGTTGAACCCCAATGGATTGAACACAACGGCAAGCGAATTTACGAGACGATAATATGATTTTAATTACACGACCGAGCGAAGGCGGTCGGCTCCATGCTGGTCGTTTTCTTGCATATATGAAATTGAGGCTATAGGTCTTTTAAGAACTCGCTGAAATAGAGTATTTTTATACTTTGGTTGCTAGCAAACAGAAGATGCTCGAAGTCCCTTTGTTTATCTTCTATTTTGGTCTCTGAAATCTTTTTTATTAATGCTGATTTCAGCTCGTCGGGAGTTCCAATGCCACAACGCTGTTGCAGAAAGTCATAGTCAGGTGATGTTTGTTGCCAAAGGAAGATGGCGTCGTAAAAATCCCGACCCTTGCCGCGAGCAAGAAGAGCCGACAGTTTCATAGAAAGTAGCACTTCCATAGATGGAACTCTGATGGGGAACAGGAAACCATTGCGATTAACGATGGCTGTTTGTGGCGTATATTCAACGCACTGATCCTGTGCTTCAATCTTCATCAAAAATCGTTCTTCACGGTGTCCTGTAAGTCCGAGTTCAAAGAGAAGTCCAGGAAAGTATAGGTTTCGACGGTAGGCATAAAGTCGCGAATTCTCTTTGTCTCTAGTCTCCACAATAAGTCCGTTGGCTTGGAGGTGCGATACCAATGCATCTGTCATTTTCACGAACTCTTCCTTAGTCAACTCTTTACAATCAAAATCCAAATCTTCTGAAAATCTGTCTATTCCATAAACCAAACGTAGGCAAGTACCACCGATAAAGACCAGTTTGGGAGCGAATGGCGACTGCGAGAGATACTCCAATGCAAGCAATTCGACATATTCTTTCAGGATATGCTTGTGATAGTTCTTGTTGTCGGCTATCAGCTTTGGATAGTATGGTAAAAGGCTTTCAATGTCAATCATTTCTGTAGGCTTTAAATAATAGTTTAACCCGGTGGCTGAGCGACTTGTTTCCGATGACCTCGGAGTAACTGTTAATCTTGTCGACATCAAGACTTTCCTGCATCCACCATTCATCAAAACGGAGGTCAAGCAACGCATCTGTCGAATCGTATTGAGGGTATAGGTATAGCAAATCGATGATGGCCTTTTCTGCTTCGGCAATCATGTAGCTGCCACCGCGACTAAGCGGTACCTGCTTGTATCCGAAGAACAAACTGGGTTTTACTGTCTGGTAGGTGTAATGCCCGAAATCATTATCGTATGATGTTGTGCGGTTAGACGTTACGGAGGTGATGGTCGACACCGCCTCCGGAATGATGCCATAGATTGAGAGTGCGCTGTGAAGACTAATGTATGATGGAGAATATATCCTTGAAGCTATGAATTTGGCAATATCTGGTACTGTCAGCAACTCACTAAAAGCATACCAATCCTGTCGAAGACGGCATAAAAAACCATTTTTGACCCATCTGGTGAGGTTGCTGCGATCGAAGTCTGCGCTCCATGCACGCACTTGGTAAATGCTGAAACAGCCTACGCAGAGCCACTGTTGTCGAAATTGCAAATACGTCATCCTATTCTATTCAAAAGACGCTGCAAAAATACAACTTTTCTTGAATATAACCACCTTTTGCAAAAATTATTTTGCCAATCACCATAGTTTCACGACCGCGCGAAGGCGGTCGGCTCCAAAGCGACAGAATTAAACGATTCTGTCGCTTTTTTTCTATAGATATTCGCTAATCGTCTCCCCAAAGGATCCTATACCAATCACCTTTGGTATCGAGGACATCCATTGGAGAGCCCAAATACAACCGATTTGCTGTATCCTTAAATGCAATCCAATAGAAATCTCTATCGTTTGTAGGATATACTACGTCTAAAGGTTCCGGCACAACTATATAGGGTTCATTGGGTCTAAAAACAATTACTTTCAGCAAAGAATCCAGCGCGGACTCAAAATCGCAACCAATTGTCGCCTCGTATTTAATATATCCGGCACCAAAACAATATATTCTTTTGGAATCGTCATTTCTTTCACAAGCAGCATAAAGTACAGTTGTGGCTATGAATAACAAAATGGCCTTTTTCATCTTATTTGTATTAGTTCATAACGTTGTTGTGGATTTGGCCACATTCACGGTGCAAAGGTACACATAAAGTCCCAAAACGCAGGTGTTTTTTTCAAAAGTCTTTGAGATTTCTCGAATTGTTTTAGTATTTTTGCAGTGTGGCATGGGAATATTAAGTTTTGTTATTATTTTGCAAAATTACTAAATTTCAGTAGGTAACCTCTAATAATTCGTTTAATTATCTTCGTTGACATTTCTTTGGCTCGGAAAAGCAAACAAGTTTTCTTTTCTCTCGCTTTGCGAAACGTTCGTGTTTTGTTTGCAAAAACAAATTTCTAAATATCAATTCGTTTAATTCGTACAATTCGCCGTTTTAAATAATTATTAGATGTGCTCAGTAATATATGCAAGTTTTCATGCCATTTTTTTTCAAAAATTAACTCCCGAAACTTGAAGGAGTTTATTATGTAGCCATTCAAGGTGCATACAAACAATACAAAAATAAAATCATAATCATCTAAATTTATTCCTAAATGAAAAAAGTAATCATTATTGCACTGCTTATATGTTTTATGGCTTCTGGATGCGACAGCCCTTTCTCGTGTGATCCTGACACTGAAGTAGATTTTGTCATATATAAATACAACACAGGAGAGCAATATCGTGACAATGTATTGCTTTGGGCTAACAGTTTTGATACTATAGCTATTTCAAAAAAAAGGAGACACCATTTTCACAATGGTTATTCTCATTATACTTATCTTGGAGCAGATGACACAATAAACTACTGTATTTTATCGCTCACATACGACGAGATTGACACGATGAATGAAGAATGGAACATTGCTGTCCACTAAAAATTAGTGAAAGTTCTTTGAAATTATTGTGAGTTAATTATTTGTAGAGATTTTTCGAGCGCGACGATTTGAATTTGTATCTTTGCAGGATAATCCCTGCATATGAATCAA
>Ga0256405_10001662_pt1 | contig 58624 bp, 44 predicted proteins | sample RumenRJG_02DNA_FD_189096 | JGI IMG/M metagenome (GOLD analysis project Ga0256405, IMG submission 189096) | Bovine rumen microbial communities from Lethbridge, Alberta, Canada - RJG_02 | ecosystem: Host-associated > Mammals > Digestive system > Stomach > Rumen | place: Canada: Alberta... | reverse complement strand
CGGACTGCCGTATGCACTTCGCCGATTTCCTTGCCAGGGGCGGCGGCGAGATGAACTATGTGCCGGACGCGGACAACTCGACCGGCGCGTCGAGGTCCGCGCTCCAGGAAAAGGGAAGGGCCTCCATGCTCCGGATGCTGAGGTTTGTGCGGACAATACCTGGGTGCGAGCGCGCCAGGATGGTGAGCGTTGCGTCTGAGGTTGGAGTGCGCGAGACATACCGCGTTGTTGGTGAGACGGTGATGTCTGGCGACGACTACGTTTCGGCCCGCATATGGCCGGACGGTGTGTGTCACTCGTTCTATCCAATCGACATGCACGATACGTCGAACGGCGTCATGCCGCGTCAGCAGGTGAAGGGCCGTGTTGCATCGGTGCCGCTTTCGGCGCTGATGCCCAGGGGCTCGTGCAACCTGATGGCCGTGGGTCGGTGCGTTTCGTCCGACAGGGTGGCAAACTCGGCGCTAAGGGTACAGGCCTCGTGCATGTCCATGGGACAGGCGGCAGGCGAGGCGGCGGCTCTTGCGGCGGAGCTTGGCTGCAAAGTGGCTGACGTCCCGATTGAAAAGCTGCGCAGGAGGCTGGAAGCTTCTGGTGCCATCGTTCCTCCTCTTTCCCCGTCTGCCGGCGCCGTGCCGAAGCTGCTGATCGACACGGACATGCTCACCGACTGCGACGACGTTGCGGCGCTTGAGCTTGCGTTCGAGTGCGAGCGCCGCGGGGATGCCGATGTGCTTGCGATCACGGTGTCGTCCGCTTATCCAAAGTCCGCGCCCGTGGTGGACGCAGTAGCCACTTTTTGCGGAAGGGGGGGTGTGCCGATCGGAACGCCGAAGAACGGCACGGGACACAGGAGGGACGACTCATGCTTTCTGGACAGGGTGGCCGCCGAGTATCCCCACGGGCTGGAGTCTAACGACGATGCCCCCGATGCTGTCGACGTTATGCGTCGCACTCTGGCACGCGCTGAAGACGCATCCGTAACCCTCGTGACCCTGGGCTATCTCAGCAACGTTGCATCGCTGCTCAAGTCCGGACCGGACGACATAAGCCCGCTTGCCGGTAGGGATCTCGTCGGGCGGAAGGTGAAGGAATGGGTGTGCATGGGCGGCAACTTCCCAAACGACCCTGCGAAGGACAACGTCAATTTCACGCGAGACGCAGAGGCCGCCGTGTTCGCGATTACGAACTACCCGGGACGGATCACGTTCGTCGGGAGGGAGATCGGGCACAGCATATTCATAGGAGACCGCTTCCATGGTCTCCCCGCCGCAAACCCGCTCAGGCGTGCCTACGAGCTTCACCGCGGCCGGTTCGGCAGGAACTGGGACCACCATACCGCCGATCCCGTCACTATTCTATACGCGGTGTACGGACAGGGACGGAGGTTCGGGCGCGTTGAGGGCACGCTGTCCATCAGGCCGGACTGCTCGTTTTCATGGAACCCGGCAAACGCGTCCAACATGTCATACCTTACGCAGGCGGAGCCTCGCGCCGATACGGCCCGCGCGATGGAGGAACTTGTCATTCAGAACAGGTATCAATAAGCTGACCCTTTTGACCCCGGGGCGCGGGAAGATCGAGAAGGCCGGCGGCTCGGTCGCCTGACGCCTCCCCCCTTTGCGGGGGATGGCGGACAATGGCGGATTTATGATATACTAACGCAAAACCAACGCAGCAAAGGAATACAATAATGATACTCGATCAGTTCAAGCTCGACGGCAAGGTCGCAATCGTAACGGGCGCGGGCCGCGGAATCGGCCAGGCGTACGCGATAGGGCTCGCGGAAGCGGGCGCGGACGTCGCGATCGTCGACGTAATCCCGATGGACGAGACAATCGCCGCCATCCAGAAGCTCGGCCGCAAGGCCATCGGAATCAAGGCAGACCTCTCGAAGGGCGAGAAGGAGGCCCCGAAGATCGTCGCTAAGGTCGTCAAGGCGCTCAAGAAGGTCGACATCCTCGTCAACAACGCGGGCATCATCCGCCGCGAGCCGTTCACCGAGCACAGCGCGAAGAACTGGAACGACGTCATTTCGATCAACCTCTCTACGCCGTTTTTCCTCTCGCAGGCCGTCGTCCGCCAGATGATCAAGCAGGGCAAGGGCGGAAAGATCATCAACATCGCGTCGATGCTCTCGTTCCAGGGCGGAATCCTCGTTCCCGGCTACGCGGCCTCGAAGGGCGGCATCAAGTCGCTCACGATGCTCATGGCGAACGAGCTCTCGAAAGACGGGATCTGCGTGAACGCGATCGCCCCGGGCTACATCGCGACCGCGAACACCGCGCCGATCCGCGCCGACAAGAAGCGCAATAAGGCGATCCTCGACCGCATCCCCGCAGGGCGCTGGGGCACGCCGGACGACCTCAAGGGCATCTGCGTCTTCCTCGCGGCGCCCGCGTCGGACTACATGACCGGCTACACCTACGCCTGCGACGGCGGCTGGCTGGCGCGCTAAGCGCGCCGTCAGGCGGTAGACGCGCCGCGCCGAGGATGGTATAATACGCGGCATGGCAGAGAAAACGGCAGTATATCCCGGGACGTTCGACCCGATGACGCTCGGGCACTTCGACCTCATCAAGCGGGCGTCGAAGCTCTACGACCGCCTCGTCGTCGCAGTTGCGGCGACGAGCGCGAAGCAGGGCGCGCGCTTTTCGGCTGAGGATCGTCTCGCGATGATCCGCGAGGACGTAAAGAAGGCGCGGCTTCGCAATGTCGAAGTCAAGATACTCGACGGGCTTCTCGTCGACTTCTGCCGCCGCGAGAAGGCGAAGGTCGTCATCCGCGGCGTCAGGGTCTACAGCGACTTCGAGTACGAGTTCCAGATGGCTCTCACGAACCGCCGCATGGCTCCCGAGATCGAGACGCTCTTCATGATGCCGAGCGAGAACCTCGCCTACGTCACGGCCTCGACAGTCCGCGAGATCGCGGCCTACGGCGGCGACACGGCGCCTTTCGTGACGGCAGCCGTGCAGAAGCACCTCAAGGGCGCGAAATGAGGGAATTCTTTGACGTAACCGTCCTTTCGATCCTCCAGGGCGTAGCGGAATTCCTCCCGATCTCGAGCTCGGGACATCTTGTCATCGGACAGCACATGCTGGGGCTTGACGTCCCCGGAATGCGGCTCGACCTGATGCTCCACTTCGGAACTCTCGTTAGCATCTGCGCTTTCTACTGGCGCACGATCTGGCGCATACTTTCAAAGTTCGAATGGCAGTATGTCCTCAAGATCGTCCTAAGCGCACTTCCGGCGGTTGTGGTCTATTTCTTCTTCAAGGACTTCATAGAAGGGCTCTTCGAGAACGCCAAGATGGTCGGGGCTCTTCTCATGTTCACTGGCTCTGTCCTGATCGGGACGCGCTACCTACCCCGCGGGAACCGCGAGGTGTGCTGGAGACGGGCGCTTCTCATGGGGTGCGCCCAGGCGCTCGCGCTTCTTCCCGGCGTGAGCCGCTCGGGGATGACGCTCGCGAGCGCCCGCACCGGGCGCGTGGATGCCGAGAAAGCCGCCGAGTTCTCGTTCCTCATGTCGGCCCCGCTCATCATCGGTGGTGTCCTTCTCGAGGTCCTGAAGGCCATGCGCGGCACATCCGCCGCGCCCGCGGCGGCCGAGATCGGATGGGGTCTCACCATCTACGGCGCTGCTCTTGCGGCGGTCGTAGGGTATTTCTCGCTCGCCGTCCTTCTGCGCGCGTTAAAGGGCCGTTGGTTCTGGCTTTTCGGGCCGTACTGCCTGGCCGCTGGACTTCTCACGCTAATTTTGGTATAATCTCCCTTCAATTTCTCAAAAAAGGGATTAGATAGACTATGTCCAAGGAATCTGCTGTTCGCAACAACATCTGGAAATGGCTTGTTTTGCTGCTCATTGCAGTCGTTTCGTTCTACGTTACGACGCCTGTACAGGAGAAGCTCCGCTTTGGCCTTGACCTCAAGGGCGGCACGTCGTTCACGCTTGGCGTCGACACCGAGCGCCTTGCCGAGTCGATCATCGCCGAGAACCCGGCGATCACGAACACGCCCGGCGCCGTTCAGGCGAAGATCGACGAGACGCTGAAGGACTGCGATTCGCGCATTATAGAGGTAATTCGTCGCCGCGTCGACGCGATGGGCACGAACGAACCCGTGATCCAGGGCATGAAGGACCACCGCCTTCTCGTCCAGCTCCCAGGCGTAGACGAAGAGGTGCGCAAGGCCGCGAAGGCGTCGCTGCAGAGCGCCGCCTACCTGGAGTTCCGCCTCACGCACGCCAAGAACGACCAGCTCGTCGCGAAGCTTCTCTCCAAGGACGTCGCGCCCGAGGGCTACGTCAAGAAGGGGTCGGGCTATGCGCGCGCCGAGAACTGGAAGGAAGTCTCGAAGACTCCCGGCTACGCCGCGCGCCTCGCCGCGTTCGAGGTCCCAGACCCGCGCTACGCGTTCATGCTCGAGGACAACGGCGACGGCACATACTCGCCCAATTTCGTCGCGCGGCGCACCGATCCCCAGGTCACCGGCGAGCATCTCGAGTCAGCCGCCGTCGAGCGCGATCCGACCACCGGCAACCTCTCCATCGGCTTCCGCCTCAACTCCGAGGGCGCGCAGAAGTTCGCGACTTTGACGCGCAACTACAAGGCCGGCGGTCCCAAGAACCCGACCGGCCGCGGCCGCCAGCTCGCGATCGTTCTCGACGACCAGCTCATTTCCGCTCCTGTGATCCAGAGCGAGATCGGCGCAAACGGCCAGATCACCGGCCGCTTCGACGGTCCCTCCGCCCAGAAGCTCGCGAACGAGCTGAACGCCGGTGCGCTCCCCGCGCCGATGAAGATTCTCGCCGAGTCCTCCGTCTCGCCGACCGTGGGAGAGGACGCTAAGCAAGCCGGCGTGGTCGCCGCAGTGCTCGGCTTCTGCCTCGTCGCCATCTTCATGTTCATCTACTACTGGATGACCGGCCTCGTCGCCGACATCGCGCTCTTCCTCGACATCGCGCTTCTCCCGACGGCGCTCGTATTCGTCGCGAACGTCCTCGGCGTCTTCGCGCACGACCCCGCGATGGGCGGCGGCGGCTCGATGCAGCTCCCCGTCCTTACGATGCCCGGCATCGCCGGCCTCGTTCTCTCCTTGGGCATGGCGGTCGACGCCAACGTGCTCATCTTCGAGCGCATCCGCGAGGAGTTCCAGGCCGGCCGTCGCGCGGGCGATGCGATCAAGAACGGCTATGGCCGCGCGTTCACCGCGATCTTCGACTCCAACCTCACGACGATCATCACAGGCATCATCCTCTTCGTCGTCGGCACGGGCCCGGTGCGCGGCTTCGCGATCACGCTCACCGCGGGCGTCGTCATCTCGATGTTCACGGCGGTCGTCGTCACCCGCCTCGTACTCGACCACTGCGTCGACCCCGGCCGCGAGACGCCGTTCCGCATGATGCAGTTCTTCAAGAAGCCGAACTTCGACTTCATGAGGCTCACGAAGTACACGGTCGGCGGCTCGTTCGCGTTCATCGCGGTCGCGCTTGCGATCTTCGCCGTGCGCTTCATGAACAATAAGGCGTCAGTGCTTGCCGTGGACCTCACTGGCGGCACCTCGATAGTCTACAACCTCAAGCAGGACGCGAAGCCCGAGATCAAGGACATCCGCGCGGCGCTCAACGACTTCGACAACGCGACGGTCATCCAGTACCAGGAGGGTGTCGGCGACACCACGCTCCTCGTCAAGACCGGCGAGACGGCTGAGACGAAGAAGGGCTCCCAGGTCGAGAACAAGGACGTCGGCGCGCATGTCACGAAGCTCCTCCAGGCGAGGTTCCCGCAGGCCGAGTTCACGGCGGCGTCGGTCGACGAAGTCGGCTCGGTCGTCGGCGCGGACCTCAAGAAGAGCGGCACGTACGCAGTCCTCTTTTCGCTCGTCGCGATCCTCCTCTATGTCGGCTTCCGCTTCCAGTTCGGCTTTGGCCTCGGCGCTCTCGTCGCGCTCGCGCACGACGCGCTCATCTCGCTCGCGATCTTCTCGCTCTGCGGGCGTCAGGTGTCGCTCATCGTGATCACCGCGCTACTCACGATCATCGGCTACTCCGTGAACGACACGGTCGTCGTGTTCGACCGCATCCGCGAGCAGCTTCGCCACGACCGCCGCATGACGTTCGCCGAGCTTTGCAACAGCGCGATCAACGCCTGCCTCGGACGCACGGTCATCACGTCCGTCACGACGTTCTTCGCCGTCCTCGCGCTCTTCGCGTTCGGCGACGGCTCGATCTTCGACTTTGCGCTCACTATGCTCATCGGTGTCGTCGCTGGCACGTACTCGTCCGTCTTCATCGCGACGCCGATCATGTACTGGTGGTACAAGGGCAAGAGGCCCGAGTTCGAGGTTGAGTCCCGAAAGGATGATGAGCAGTAAGATGTTTTACCGTCTGGCTCGGGCGAAAACAGGCTGCCCGACCGGTAAGGAAAAAGAAAGGAAAAAAGAAAATGCCTAAGATGAAAACGAAGAAGTGCGCCGTCAAGCGCATGAAGCTCTCGAAGAACGGGAAGGTCATGCGTTCGCAGGGCGGCCACGCACACCTCAACAACGGCAAGAAGCGCAACCGCAAGAACAACCTCTGCGGCCGCACCGCCGTCGAATCCAACAAGGTCACCAAGACATACGCACGCGCCCTCCAGGGACGCTGATAGAGAAGGAGGACATATACCATGCGTGTTACTAATGCACCCGCTTCCCGCGAACGCCGTCGCCGCCGCCTTGCGAAGGCCAAGGGCTTCTACGGCGCCCGCTCGAAACTCTTCAGGACTGCGACGGAGGCCGTCGATCGCGCGATGCGCCTTTCGACGATCCACCGCAAGCTCAAGAAGCGCGACTTCCGCCAGCTCTGGATCGCCCGCGTCAACGCTGCGGCGCGCGCCGAGGGGATCAGCTACTCCAAGTTCATCGCCGGGCTCGCCAAGGCGGGCGTCGCGCTGAACCGCAAGATGCTGAGCGAGATCGCGATCCACGATCCCGAGGGCTTCAAGACGATTGTCGAGATCGCCAAGAACGCCTGATCCGGGCGTTTGGAAAATAGCGAAAGTCATCCGCGGCGGTTGCGCCGCGGAGCTTTTTTTTATATAATGTCCGCAACAAGGAGGTTCCACATGGCCGAAGAAAAAGAAGAAGTTCTCGAGACGCAGAGCGCCGACGGCGCGGAAATCCGCGACACCGACATCGTGTTCGACTGTCCGCACTGCAGCAAGACGCTTGTGATCGACTACCGCGGGGCGGGGCTCCAGATCAGCTGCTCCGAGTGCGGCAAGGACGTGCTCGTCCCGATTCCCGACGGCATGGAGCTCACCGACCTCGACATGGATCCGGGCGAAATACTCAAGCAGCTCTTCGCGACGCGGCGCAACTACCAGAAGGCCGAAACGCGGGTGCAGGGCCTCAAGGCTCGGCTCGTGTCGCTGCAGGAGACGCTCGCCGTCATGCAGCAGGTGATTGCCGAAGGGCTGGCCGACGAGTGAGCAGAAAGTCCCTTTTCGTAAACGCGCTGACGTTCGCACGCGTTCCGCTGATATTCCTCTGGGCTGTGTTCGCCGTATGGCAGGAGCTCGACGCGGGTTTGTCGGGCGATTCCGGGCCGTCGGTCCAGCTCGCCGTTCTTGCGTCGCTGGGGATGCTGCTTTCGGGGCTCACCGACCTCTGGGACGGCAAGCTCGCCCGCCAGTGGGGCGTGGTGTCGACGCTCGGCAAGATGGCCGACCCGCTGATGGACAAGGTGTTCTACATCGTCGCGTTTCCGGTTCTCGTCTGGCATGCCGCGCACTCGGGCGCCGGTGAGCTGCATACGCTTTCTCTGCTGGCGCTGACCGTCCTCTACCTTCTGCGCGACACCTGGGTGACGTTTTTGAGGTCTGTCGGCGCGATGTATGGAGCCGATGTCGCCGCGATGTGGCTCGGAAAGGTTCGCACTGCTCTCTCCTTCCCCGGCGCAGGCTGGATATACGTATACCTTTCCTTTCGTCAGTTTGAGCCGTTTCGCGCGGACAATGTCTGGACGAACACGGTCTGGCCGCTGAGCGTCATCGCGGTCGAGGCGTTTCTCGGCGTCCTCACGTTCGTGAGCCTTGTGACATATACGAGGTCGTACATGCCCTACCTCAAAAGGGCACTTGAAAGAAACGAAAATTTGTGAGATAATATCCCCAGTTCCACCACTAAAACGAAAGGCAGGAAAAATGAAACAGGCAAGAAAAGGCTTTACGCTCGTCGAGCTGCTCGTCGTTATCGGCATTCTCGGCATTCTCATGGGTGCGCTCTTCCCGACGATCTCCGCCGCGATGTTCAATGCGAACACGGCCGCAATGGCGATGCGCGGGCGCAACCTCTTCGTCGCGATCACGCAGGCGAACACCGACCGCGAGGCGGCGGGGCTTTCGTCTATATGGCCGCAGGACGAGACCGAGGGACTTGATGAAGACGACAAGCAGCTCATTGGCGCGACTTCGTCCACCGACTACTTCAAGTATCTCTTCGATTTCGAGAATAAGAACGACTCCGCGAGGTGGAAACCCTATGTCGATGTCGATATCGGCGTCCTTTCCGGCGGCGGTGTTCCCGGTGCGGCCGGTACGACGCTCAAGCAGGACAATGTCGCTTGGCTCGTCGCCAAGAATGTCCAGAGCGAAATGGCCGACGTCGTTCCCGTGCTCGTTTCCCGCAACGTCGAGTATTCGACGCTCAACTCCGCCCTGCAGAGCAAGGTCCAGGGCGATGAAACGACCGAGGTCGAATGCGGCAACGGCAAGGGCGAGAGGGATGTGCCGTTCGGCAACAAGGGCTGGGTTCTTGTCCGCAAGGGCGGCGCCTCGCAGGTCATCAAGGCCAAATACTCCAAATACAGCGTCATCTTCAACCACCAGGGCTTCGACAACTCCAACCTCGACGACAAGCCCGAGTTCATGAAGCTCTAATGCTTGTCAGGGTCGCGATCGACCTGGCGCTTGACCGGCTCTTCGACTACGAAGTGCCGAAAGAGCTCGAGAAGAAGCTGGCCGTCGGCCAGCTTCTTTCCGTTCCGTTCGGCCACCGCACCGCCCGCGGCTTTGCGATGGAGATTGGAGATGAGGGGTCAGGGGTCAGGGGTCAGGAGTCAGGAGTCAGGGGTCAGGGGTCAGGAGTCAGGGGTCAGGGGTCAGGGGAAAGGCGCTACGAGCTAAAGCCAATTTCAGCCATCGTCGATGAAGAGCCGTTCTTCTCGACGCGGCTCCTCGAGCTCGTGCGCGCTCTCGCCGCCTATACCGCCGCGCCTGTCGAATCAGTCTTGAAGGCCGCCGTTCCCGCCGCCGTTGTGAAGCCCAATGCGCGCGCGAAGGAACTGTACTTCATCGAGCCCGCGCTTGCCCCCGCACCCGTCCCCATGACGGCGCGCCGCCAGTGGCTCTACGACCAGATCGTCCGCCTCGGCGGCGGCTGGATGCAGCAGCTGTGCCGCGAACTCAAGACGACGACGGCGTCTCTGAAGGAGCTGGGGCGGCTCGGCCTCGTCACCATCGCTCCGCGGCAGAAGCGCCGCGATCCGCTCGGCAACATGCGGCGCATCCTCCCGACGAAGCCGCTCCCGCTGAACGGCGAGCAATCGGCGGCGCTCGGCGTCATATCCGCCGAGGCGAAGCCGGTCCTTCTCTTCGGCGTCACCGGGTCGGGCAAGACCGAGGTGTATCTCCAGGCGATTGCGAAGGAGCTTGAGTCTGACCGCGGCGCGATCGTGATGGTCCCCGAGATTTCCCTCACGCCCCAGACCGTCCGCAGGTTCGCGTCGCGCTTCGGCGACAAGGTGGCGGTCTTGCACTCTGCGCTTTCCGACGGCGAGCGCTACGACGAGTGGCACAGGATACGCTCGGGCGCGGCTCGCGTCGTAGTGGGGCCCCGAAGCGCCGTCTTCGCGCCTGTCCGCGACCTTGGGCTCATAGTCGTGGACGAGGAGCACGATTCGAGCTACAAGCAGGACGACAATCCCCGCTACAACGCGCGCGACGCGGCGGTTCTGCGTGGAAAGATCGAGGGCGCGCGCGTCGTGCTCGGCTCTGCGACCCCGTCGCTCGAGACGTGGCACAACGTCTCGCTCGGCAAGTACGAGCTCGCCGAGATGAAGTGCCGCGCCGGGGCGGGGACTCTCCCGGCCGTCCGGCTTGTCGACATGTCCGCGCCTCAGCGCGGCGATTCCTCTGGCGCGATCTTCTCTCGGGAGCTTCTCGACGCCGTGAAGCTCCGGCTTGACCGCCATGAGCAGACCATCCTCTTTCTGAACCGACGCGGCTATTCGCGCAGCGTGACATGCGCCGTCTGCGGCGCGGCGGTCGACTGCCCGGAATGTTCGCTTCCCTATACGTACCACCGCGCCGACGACTGCTGCCGCTGCCATATCTGCGGCGGGTGGATTCTGACGCCTAAGGTCTGTCCCGCGTGCGGCGCGCCGGCGCTCCAGTACAAGGGCATCGGCACCCAGCGCGCGGAGGCCGCGCTCGCGAAGTGCTTCCCCAATGCGAAGATTCTCCGCATGGACGCAGACTCTACGTCGCGCAAGAACTCGCATGACGACATACTTTCCGCGTTCAGGCGTGGTGAGGCGGACGTCCTTCTCGGCACGCAGATGATTGCGAAGGGACTCGACTTCCCGAATGTCACGCTCGTCGGCGTCCTCAATGCCGACAGCTCGCTCAACATGCCCGACTTCCGCGCGGCGGAGCGGACGTTCCAGCTGCTCGCGCAGGTGTCGGGGCGCGCTGGGCGTGCGGAACTTCCGGGAGAGGTGGTCATTCAATCGTATGATCCTTCGGCGCCTGCGATTGTCGCGGCGGCGCGCGGCGATTTCGCCGCGTTTGCGAAGGAGGAGCTTTCTGTTCGCGAGGAGTGCTTCTTCCCGCCGTTTTGCCATCTCGCGGCTGTCAACCTGCGCTCGAAGGACTTGAAGCTCGTTTCGTCGTGGGCCGACATGTACGCGAAGTCGCTCATGAAGGTGAAGGGGCTTACGGTGTCCGAGGCGGTGCCGAGCGCGCTTGAGAAGGCGGACGGGTGGTATCGCTGGCAGGTCGTCGTTCGCGCACCCTCGGTCTCGACGATTGTCAAGCCATGGCGGTGGCTTCTCGCCCAGCGTCCGCCGCCCGCCGCCCTCCGCGCCGCCATCGACGTCGACGCCTTCAACCTTGTCTGATCTGTTTTGGTATAATACGCACTACATTGAAAGGAAATTACAATGATGAATCCCAGAACTGCTGCCGTGCTTGTCTGCTTGTCCGCGGTGATGAGCGTCGCTTTCGCGAAGACCCCAGAGGAGGTGTCCAGGGAGAAGCACTACCCGGTGCGCTACTGCGCTGATACGGATACCCCAGAGGCGCGCGAGGCGCTCATCGTGGAACTCTGGAAGCACAATCCCGCGGCGGACACGAAGCTGTGGCCCGAGGGGAAGGTGCCGATGAAGGACAACGACAGGCCGCTCAAGAAACTCGAGCACGAGCTCTGGCAGCGCAACCTTGTCGTCACGGACATCAACGATCCGTTCTTCACGTTCTTCCCCGCGAAAGGCGACGGCGCGAGGCCGGTCGTGGTGATTCTCCCAGGCGGAGGGTACTGGCAGCTCGGATGGAACAAGGAGGGCACCGAGATAGCGGATTGGCTCAACTCGCTTGGTTTCTCCGCCGCCGTGCTGCTGTACCGTGCGCCGAACCAGCGCGACGCGGCGCTCTGCGACGTGCAGCGCGCAATCGGCATCTTGAGGCGCGATGCCGCGAAGTACGGCATAGACCCGGGACGCGTCGGCGTCATCGGCTTTTCCGCCGGCGCCAACCTTGCGATACGCGCTTCCACCAACTGGCGCAAGCGCATGTACGAGCGCGTCGACGACGCGGACGACTATTCTTGCCGTCCCGACTTCCAGATGCCGATCTATCCGTGGGACATCCGCCATCGCAGGAATCCTGCAAAGACGGGGTCGGGATGGAAGGGTATGGATATCCGTCCGGAGTACCCCATCGACTCGGAGACTCCCCCGTCGTTCGTCGCGCAGTCGATCGACGACTTCTGCGAGATCGAGACGACTGTGGCGTACGACTGGCATTTGCGGCAGGCGGGGGTCGATTCGACCGTGAGGATATATCCTGACGGCGGCCATGGATATGGGCTTCGCAGGACCGGAAAGTCAGTCGACACGTGGTCGACCGAAGCAGCCGTCTGGCTTGGGAAATTCGCGCGGCCACAGAAGAAGGTGCTTTTCCTCGGCGACTCGATTACGGACGCAAGGCACATCGGATGCACGAAGAACTACTGGGGCTTTCTCGCGGAGCGCTATGGGTTCAAGCCGCTCGTCTACGGCATCAACGGCCAGCGGTGGAGCGATATCGTCGCCCAGGCAAAGGCATACGGGAATGAGCATGGCGAATGTCCGGATGTAGTCTTCGTGTTCGCCGGAACGAACGACTTCAACGGAAACGTTCCGCTCGGCGAGTGGTATTCGCTTTCCGAGGAGAAGGTCAACCGCAACGGGAAAGAGACTGTGCTCAAGAAGCGCACGCTCTCGCGCGACGGGAAGACGCTGCGCGGGCGCATCAATGTCGCCATGGAGCACCTCGTCGGGAGCTTCCCGACTGCGAAGATTGTCCTTCTCACGCCAATTCACCGCGGCTACGCGACGTTCGGCGCGAACAACGTGCAGCCCGACGAATCGTATGCGAACGAGCTTGGGCTCTTCATCGACGACTATGTGAATGTCGTCAAGGAGGCCGGTAACGTCTGGTCTGCGAAGGTTGTCGACCTCAACGCCGATGCCGGGCTTTATCCAAAGGCCGACTCGCACGTTCCGTTCTTCTCGGACGGCGAGCGCGACAGGCTCCATCCGTCGGACGCAGGTCACAGGCGTATGGCCGATGCAATTGCCGCTTCCGTCGGCTCTTGGCTAAAGTAGCAGCGACATCGCCGCCTTTAGCCGCATGTCGAGTATCACGTCGCGCAGGGATGCGCCGTAGACCGTTCGGAACCGTGCACGGACGAGCGAGTGGGAGACGCCGAGATGCTTGACGACATCGTCGACGCCAATGCCCTCTACCTCACCGCCTCGTTGCGGTGAGGTTATTTTATGATATAATATGCAACATACGGTGATTTGTCAACAGTGGGGGTAAGGCGTTGGAAAGGAGGCATGCATGGCTGCCGATACGCACGGCAAGGCGAAGATACTGATCGTCGACGACGAGAAGCTGATACGGCTCACTCTCAGCGCGAAGCTGAAGAAGGTGGGCTACTACACCGCCGCAGTCGACGGAGTGGAGTCGGCGGTGGCGGAGTTCAAGAAGAACCCCGACTCGTTCAGCGCCGTCATCACGGACATCATGATGGGCGAAATGGACGGATTCATGTTCCGCGACATAATCCGCGGCTTCAACCCCTCCGTGCCGATATTCTTCCTTACCGCCCTCGACCCCGAGGAGGGCGGAGGGTTCCTCAAGAAGATACTCGACGACCCGATCAGCTACTATCTGCCGAAGGCTGTTCCGACGAACGTGCTCCTCAAGCGAATCCGCCAGGTGGTCGCGTCGCACCGCGTCGAGATGTTCATCCAGAACAAGATGGACGAGGACCGCAAGTCGCTCGAGCTCGCAGCGCACATCCAGCGGAGCCTTCTGCCGATCCGCGCGATACAGTCGCCCCGCGGGTTCTACTCGGCCTACTGGCGTCCGGCGGACATCGTGAGCGGAGACCTCATCGAGGCGATTCGATACGGCACGGGCAGCTACCTCTACGTGCTTGGGGACATCCAGGGGCACGGCACCAGCGCGGCGCTCGCGATGACCGCGGTGCAGTCCTTCCTCAAGAACCTCCTCCGCAGCGACGGCGCGCCCCTGATGACCCCCGACATGATCGCCAACATGATCCAGTCGTTCTTCCGCGCGAACCTCGCGGATGTCTCGTACATGACGGTGCTCATCTGCATCCACCGTCCGCTCCTCGGGTCAGTGCAGTGGATCTCCTGCGGAGCGCCGGACCTCATCGTCGTCGAGAACGGGGAGGACCTGCCGATAAACCCCGAGAAGAAGGGCGGGGTCCCGATCGGGCTGTTCCCCGACACGGTCTACACCGCGAACGACGTGGTGGAGACCACGCTGTCGCGCGAGGCGATATGCATCGCCTATACCGACGGACTCTTCGACATTTCCCGCGACGTGGCAGGTGAGGAAAGGCTGCCCCTGCCGATTTCGCAGAAGATACGCCGCGAGATTGCCCTGTCGGTCAGGCAGGAGTGCTCGCTTATGTCTGCGCTCCCTAAGTTCGTTCACGCGCTTTCGGAATTCGGCTACGGGAAGTTCCAGGACGACGTCACGCTCGTCACCTTCGGCGCTCGCACGTGGGAGAAGGGCATCTACGAGGCCACGTTCCGCGTGCTTACGGACGAGATCGATGCGGCGTCGCAGGAGATCGCGAAGTGGTGCCGCGACGAGGGATGGCCCGACGAGGGCGTTACGCGCGTCCAGCTCGTCTTCGAGGAGAAGCTTATGAACGTTCACGACCACGGATTCGACGACCGCGACCGACTGCGCGAGGTGGCGTCGGTGAGGCTTAAGCGGGTTCGCGACAGCGCCGTGCTCACCGTGTGGGAGACGGGTTCAGAGGAACCGAGCATAGAGGTCGTGGCGGGAGATTCAGCGACCGCGTTCGAGATGGCGAACCAGAACATGGCCGGGCGCGGGCGCGGACGCCTGATGGTGCGCGAGCTGTGCGAGGGAGTCGAGCGCAACCGCTACATGAACATGAACGAGACGACTTACCATATTCCGCTGTTCGGCAAGGACGGCGCGAAGAAATGAAAACCAGGGAGGAAACGAGATGAAGGAATGCTGCAGGGTATACCTTGACGAGCAGTTCGGTGGAGACGCCGACGTCATCGGCGAGATATACAACGAATACGTTTCATCCGTCGGCGAGAAGCTCGGCGACGCGGAGTCCGCTCGCGCCGCGGAGGAATGGGAGCGCCTCGACCGCGTCGCGCACACGATCAAGGGCAACGCGCTCGCCGCGGGAGACAACGCGATGGCCGAGACCGCGATATCGCTCCGAAAGGCGTCCGCCCTCAAGAACTGCGCCGAGGCGGACTCGCTCATCTCGCGTCTACGCGAGCTCCAGAAGGAGCTCTGAAGTCCGGGATGGCAAGTTTTCTCGACAGATCGAAGGACGCTGACCTCGACCAGCTCCTCCGCGAGCTTTCGGCGCGCGTACACGGCGGTCGCCGCAGGAGCCTGCGTCTGCAGGCCTGGAGGATGACGGTTCGCTGTTCGTACGCCGTGAAGCGCGCGATAGACATAGTCGCGAGTGGACTCGGCATGCTCGTGCTCTCGCCGGTGTTCATAGCCATCGCGCTCGCGGTGAAGCTGACGAGCAAGGGCCCGGTGTTCTTCAGCCAGACGCGCGTAGGGCGTTACGGACGACATTTCCGCTTCTGGAAGTTCCGCAGCATGCGCACGGACGCGGAGGCGCTCAAGGCGCAGCTCGAGGAGCGCAACGAGTCGGCTGACGGCGTAATATTCAAGATGAAGGACGACCCGCGCATAACGAAGGTGGGCAAGTTCCTTCGAAGGACCAGCCTCGACGAGCTGCCACAGCTGTGGAACGTCTTCATCGGCGACATGAGCCTCGTCGGACCGCGTCCGCCGGTTCCTTCCGAAGTCGCGCAGTACACTCTCGAGGACCGCAAGCGCCTCGACGTGATCCCCGGCATAACGTGCCTCTGGCAGATCAAGGGCAGGAGCGAGATTCCCTTCCACGAGCAGGTAAGGCTCGACAAGGAGTACATCCTCGCGCCGAGCGTCTGGAAGGACATCGCGATCCTCCTCAAGACGATACCCGCGATCATTGGCGGAAAGGGGGCGTACTGATGGACAACGTCCTCTTCGTCCCCTCCACAAAGGAGCTGGAATGGGTGCAGGAAGTCCTCCCGGGCACGAGCCCCGCCGAGTTACCCGTCGCCGGCAGGCGAATAATCGACTATTCCTTCCAGTGCGCGCAGAAGTTCGGCGTCATGTTCACCGAGGTCATCGACTGGCACTTCTCGCAGCGTCTTGCGGATGACTTCAGCGACCTTACGCGCACTGGCTACCCCGTGTTCTACATGAAGGGGGAGGGTCCGGTGCCGAAGGGGCTGAGGGACATCGAGAACTATTCAAGCCCGCTTACTTCGCCGGTCTCGGACGGGCTCATCGTCGTCTGGGGCGCGGCGATCTCGACGCATCAGCCCGATGAAGTCACGCTCGAACCTGTTCCCGAGGCCGAATGCGAGGATACTCCGGCAGGCGTCTACAGGCGCGAGGGCGGACGGTGGATGCGCGTCCTGCCGCACGGACTCGTCGCGCGATCCGTCAAGGCCTGGCACGCGCTCAACTTCATCGTCCTCCGCGACAGCGACAAGTTCACGATACCCGGATATTCCTCCGAGAAGGGCGTGCATCTCGGACGCAACGTGATACTCGAGCACGGCACGGACGTGAAGCCTCCGGTGCTGATGCTCGACAACACCTGGTGCGCGCGCAACGTACGCCTCGACGGAGACGTGATCGTCAACACCGGCTCGTTCGTCGGCGAGGGCGCGCGCCTCAGGCGCACCGTAGTCTGCGGGGACACGTTCGTCGGGGAGGAGCTAGACCTCGACGGCAAGATCGTCGCGGGGCGGCGCATAATCGACGCGGAGACGGGGGCGTGGGTCGACGTGGAGGATCCGGGCCTAGCGCGGCGCATTCCGACCGGCCTCGGATGGCTCAGGTCGCTCTGGCACTTCGTCCGCGGGCACTCTTTCGGGAGGAGGGGCTGATGGGCAGGTTCGTCGCAGGGGACGCACCGGAGATCGACAGGGCTCTCGCCGACGCGCTCGCAGCGATCGGGGCGGAGATCGTCGCAATGCGCGTTCCGTCGCTCGCCGGCGTCGTCTTGGGCGGAGGCTACGGCCGCGGCGAGGGCGGGGCGAGGGGAGAGTTGAAAGTTCAAAGTTCAAAGTTGAAAGTTGAAAGTTCGAAGTCTGATGTCGCGTGTCGGCTGTCCAATGATCTCGATTTTTTCGCGATAACCAGGGACGGCACTACTGACGCCGACGCGGCGGCGGTCGCGAAGGCGCTCGAGCCGCTGTCGCGGCGCTGGTCGGAAAAGCTCGGGATCGACGTCGACTTCACGGGCCGCACCCCGTGGCGCCTGAGGCACGACCAGGAGCGGCTTATGGTGCAGGAGCTGATCCACGGCTACGTAGATGTCGTTGGGGAGAAGGGGGAAGTTCTCTTTGCCGGCATTGAGTGCCGCGAGCCTTCGGATCTGCCGTGGATGGAGGCCGCGCGGCTTCTGATGAACCGCGGCATGGGGCTGCTATTTGCGAAATGTAAAATTGAAAATGGAAAATGTAAAGCTGACGGGTTGCCGAATGCCGACTGTCGAATGTCCGATGCAGACATTGATTTCGTGAACCGCAACATAAACAAGTGCATCCTCGGCGCGGGCGACGCGCGGCTCATCGCGAACCGCAGGTACAGATGGCGCGCGCCGGAGAGGGCGGAGGCTCTCCGCGACCAGATGTACCGCAACGCCGTCGCGTGGAAGTTCCGTCCGGAGGAAAGCGCCGTGTGCGACTGGAGCGCGGCGCGGGATGTCTGGCGGGCGGCGTACGAGGAGGTCATGGAGATTGGCGCGCGCGAAGGAGCGCTCGGGCGCTCGCTGCGACAGGCGGCTCGCTGGGTCGTGAGGCGCCGCACGCTTGGCGCGCCGGCGAGCTTCGGACAGAACTGCACGGTGCGGGTGCTTCGCGGCGTCGCGCGGTGCGTCGAGATGCGCTCGGCGATTCCGCCCTCGCTCCGCCGCGACTGGGAGATATTCAACTGAACGCTAAACTTTGAACTTTTAAACTCAAAAAAGGAATACATAAATGGCATGGAACATAAGTGAAGAGGGAAAGACGCTGAAGGTTGAGATCGACGGACGTCTTGTGGCGGCCGTGGCGCCGTCGTTGCGCGAGGAGATACTCGGAAAGATACAGGACGGCACGAACGTGCTCTTCGATCTTTCTGGCATGGTACACATTGACTCAAGCGGTCTCGGTGTGCTCGTCCAGGTGCTGCAGAAGGTCAAGGCGGGTGGCGGCAAGGTCGTCCTCGCCGCGCTGCAGCCCGGGCCGAAGATCGTGTTCGACATCACGAAGGTGAGCAGAGTGTTCGAGATCGTCCCGACGGTTGCTGACGCGAAGTTCTAAAGTTCAAAGTTTGAAGTTTGAAGTTCAAAGTTGAAAGCTCAAGGTCGAAAGCTCAAGGTTTAAGGTTTGGAGTTTAAAGTATGCAATGTCGGAGTTCAAGACGGAAAGGATGGAAATGAAGCGCGAACGATTGGTCGGGGCATTGGCTTTGCATCTGGTGTCCTTCATCTTCCTTTCGCTTTCGGCGAATGCCGAGGCAGTGAGGGTCGCGGACTGCGAGCGCGACGCGAAGCTCGACTTCTGGGCGGCTGCGGACAACGAGTTCTGCGTCGCGATAATGAACGACGTGTTCAAGTCCGCCGGCATAGAGACTACGCGCGTGGAGTTCGGCGAAGACCACCTTCTCGACGTTTCCAAGGCCGACGTGATCTGCTCTGCGTTCCGCACGAAGAAGCTGCTCCAGGACTTCGACTTCCCGCAGCAGCCACTCGGGCGCATGCACTTCGCGCTCTACGCGACCCCCTCGCGCGCGATGGAGCTCATGTCCACGAAGATCACCGAATGGCCGCGCATGAGGATTGGCTACTCGCCCGTGTCGCAGGGGCAGATATCGAACGACGACCGCACGAAGTACTTCGAGCATGCGCGGCTCTCGCCGACGTACGTGGAGATTCCGACGAGCGTCGGCGCGGTGCAGGCGCTGCACGACGGTGAGATCGACGCGCTCTTCCTGTACACGCCGTTTGGAAAGCGTCCCGAAGGCGTGGTGGAGGTGGTTCCGATCGGATCGCGCAACGTCTACTTCGCCGTCAGCAAGAAGAAGCCGGAGCTTCTCAGGAAGCTGGAGAAGGCGTATCGTTCGTGCTACATCGACCACATCGACATGTACGACGAGCTGCGCGAGAAGCACCTCGGGATACCGAAGCCGCAGAAACGCGTGCGCGTAGCGTCCTACAGCCGCGGCGACCTCTTCGAGGTGACGCCGGACGGCGAGCGCTCGGGTGCGCTCGAGGTGTGGCTCAAGTCGATCGTCGGACGCACGCACTGGACGATGGACTACGTATACGGAGACTACGACGAGAGCATCGCCGACGTCATGAGCGGCCGGCTGGATCTCGTCGGCGGTATTGGCTACGCAGCGTCCCGCCGCGACAAGTTCCTTTACCCGCACACGCCGATGGGCATGCTCCGCGTCTACCTCTGGTCGCGTCCTGACAGCCCGTACGTCCCCGGCGACCCGAATACCTGGCACGGGATGAAGGTCGGTCTTCTCGCCAGCACCATCAGCTCGCAGCGCGCGCGCCGCCAGTTCGACGGCGACGAGTCCATCAGCTGCGTCGAGTTCTCGTCCGACCGCGCCATGCTCGCGGCATACTTCCACGGCGACATCGACGCCTGCGTGGACGTCGAGATGCCGGAGCTGAAGGACGAGAAGGCGCTGCACCTCTATGCGTCGCATCCGATGTACATCTGCACATCGCTCCAGAGAAAGGACCTCTTCCTCGAGCTCGAGCAGGCGATGGACGAGATATGCGACGACTTCCCGAAGTACCTGAGGATGATAAGCGAGCACCACTACGGCAGACGCAGCGACATGGCGGCGCTCTCGATGCAGGAGTCGAGCTGGCTCGCGCGGCGGCTGAAGAACGACAGCCCGGTTATGATAGACTTCTCGCCGTGGCCGTTTCAGCTGACGGACGACAAGGGAAGGCCGATCGGATTCGTCGGCGATCTGCTCAAGGAGCTCGGGAACAGGACGGGGCTCAGTTTTGACCTCGCGCCGCAGACGGACATCAACACTGCCGAGGCCAAGTTTCTGCGAGGCGACACGGACCTGTGGGTCCCGTATCCCGTCAAGGCGTCCGCAGCGACCTACGGTGCCGCGTCCGTTTTCGCCGTCCCCGTCCCGCAGAGCGTAGCTCAGGAGATAGGCGCGGAGGACTTGTACCAGGAGTTCGAGATGTTCGCGCGTCCGAACGTTCCGAAGGAGCTCGTTTCAATCGTCAACAAGGTTATGACTGGAATCGACCAGACGCAGCTTCAGGAGATGTTCATGGCCGACGCCGCGGAACGCCAGGTCGTACACCGCGTGTTCGGCCTTACGCGCGAGGAGCTTACGCACAGGATCGCCGTCATCGTGTTCGTCATCCTGGTGATCGTCGTCGCGTTTGGCTCCGTCATGATAACGCTTCTCGTCAAGCAGACGAAGCGCGCGAACGCCGCCGCCGCCGTCGCGGAAGACCATGCCCAGGCGAAGACGCGCTTCCTCGCGATGATGTCCCATGAGCTCAGGACGCCGCTCAACGCCGTCGTCGGCTTCGCCGAGTTCCTCGCGCGCGGAGACATCGAGGAGTCCCTGCGCCACGAATATACCGAAGGAATCCTGCTGAGCTCCAACGCCCTCCTCGAGCTCATCAACGACATCCTCGACCTTTCCAAGCTCGATGCAGGCGCGATGGACATGCGCTCCGGACAGTGCGACTTGAAGCACCTCCTGAATGAACTTCCCGCGATATTCGGCTACCGCGTCCGCCGCCACGGCGTAAAGCTCAGGGTCGACGCCGACGGAGAGATCCCGGTCGTCAGGCTCTACCAGCAGGGAATGCGCCAGATTCTCATCAACCTCGTCGGCAACTCCGCGAAGTTCACCGAGAAGGGCGAGATCGCCGTCTCCGCGCGCTGGGTGCCGGAGAGTCGCGCGCTGCACATCGAGGTGTCCGACACCGGCTGCGGCATTTCCGACGACAAGATGTCGAAGCTCTTCGATCCGTTTGTGCAGGACATCGCGACGCGGATGAAGTCGGCGAGCGGGGAGCAGAAGGGCACCGGCCTGGGACTCCCCATCGTCAAGCGCATGGTCGAAAGCGCGGGCGGAACGATCACGGCCAGCAGCAAGCTCGGGAAGGGCACGAAGTTCGTGATAGAGATACCCGGGCTCGAGACAGTCGAGGTGGCGCGCACCGCAGCGCAGTCCTCGGCCGAGGCAATGGCTGAGGCGATTCCCGACAGGGTTCTCGTCGTCGACGACATGATGATGAACCGCAAGATTCTCGGCATCCACCTCGGAAATCTCGGCATAAAGGATATTCGCTACGCCGAAAACGGGGCCAAGGCCCTCGAGGTGATGAACGAGTGGACGCCGGACGTCGTCCTCACGGACATGTGGATGCCGGAGATGGACGGCACGCAGCTTGCCGAGGCCATGCGCCGCGACCGCCGCCTCGCCGAGATTCCGATCGTTGCGGTCACGGCCGACGTAGACGTTGGATCGACCTACGACCTGTCGCTGTTCGCAAAGGTCATCTCAAAACCCGTTACGGGCGAAAAACTGAGGGCTCTGTTCGGGAGGATATAGCCGTGAGACTGCTCGTGTCATGCATACCGTACGACGGAGGGAAAAGCGGAATCTCCACGTACGTGCGCGAGGTCGTGAAATCGCTTGCGGAGCAGGGACACGAGCTGACGCTTCTCCGCGAGCCGCCGGCTCGCAAAGAAGAGAGTGAAAAGTTTAAAGTTGAGAGTGAAAAGTGTGGGGGTGAGAGGCCGGGAGGGCAACTTCCAACTTTGAACTTCGAACTTTCAACTTTCAACTCGGTATCCGCCCCGCGCTGGACGCGGCGTGCCGTCTTCTCGATGTTGTGGCATCTGTTCGTTCTGCCGTTCTGGATCAGGCGTCATCGCTGCGACTTCGACGGATTCGTCATCTGCGCGGCAAACAGAAGGGTCTGCGCATGGTATCCGATCGAGACGACCGCCACTGTCCACGACCTCGCGAACTTCCACATCCCCGGCAAGTATTCTCGCTCGCGCATGTTCTACCTCGCGCACGTCCTGCCGTTCTTCGCCAAGAGGGCGCAGCATCTCGTCGCCGTGAGCGGGGCGACGAAGGCCGACATGGTGAAGTACTGGCACTGCCGCGAAAAGGACGTGACGGTGTTGTACAATGGGCTGACGTGTGAAGTTGGAGTTAAAAGTTGGAGTTGGAGAAAGGACGTAGAAGAAGTTGGAGAGAGTAGTTCGAGTTCGAGAAAGGATGTAAAATTCCAGTCTCCAACTCAAAACTCCAACTCCAACTCTCGAACCATCCTCTACATCTCCCGCATCGAGCACCCTGGCAAGAACCACGTGAGGCTAATCGAGGCCTACGGCAAGCTGCCGCGGGAGATGGCCGAGGCGCATCCGCTCGTGATCGCGGGAGCGGATTGGAAGGACGCAGAGGTCGTGCACGAGGCGGCAAGGAAGTCGCCGCACGCCGATCTCATCCGCTTCACCGGATTCGTCGCCGCGGCGGATATGCCGCGACTCTGGGGCGAGGCAGGCTTCTATGTCTTTCCGAGTCTTTTCGAAGGCTTCGGCCTTTCGCTCATCGAGGCGATGGACCGCGGCATTCCGTGCGCGTGCTCGAACAACGGCTCCTTAGGCGAGATAGCCGGAGACGTCGCGATCACGTTCGATCCGTACGACGTTGATTCCATCGCAGGCGCGCTTAAGAATCTTCTGGACGAGACTCAGGAGGCGAGAGTGGATCGGGTGTCGAGAGGCCGTGAATGGATAAAGCGCTTCTCGTGGGAGGACCATGCGAAGGGAATTGCGAAGCTGCTTGGGCAGAAAGGTGTCTCGCGTCTCTTCGGCATACCCGTTGCTCGCGTCAACGAGACTGAAGCCGTCGAGCGCATAATCTCTTTTGCAAAGAGGGGAAAGTTGGAGTCAAAAGTTGGAGTTGGAGAACAAATAGATAATTTCCACTCTCCAACTCCAACTCAGAACTCCAACTCAATACTCCAACTCGAAACTCCAACTCGAACTCCAGCTCGGAAACCGGCCTTCATTGCGACGCTGAACGTCGACTTCGTCGCGAACGCGGTGAGCGGATGGCCGTTCGGCGGCAACGACGAGCTGTGGGGGTATCTGAGGAACGCCGACTTCGTGACGGCGGACGGAATGCCGATCGTGCTTCTGTCGAAGCTGCTGCGTCGGGCCCTGCCCGAGCGCGTGACCGGCGCGGACATGGTTCCGCGCATCTGCCGCCGCTGCGCAGAGGAGGGATTGTCGGTCTACGTGCTCGGCGGAGACAAGGAAGCGATCGAAGAGGCATTAAGGAAGTTGAAAGTTGAAAGTTTGAAGTTGAAAGTAGTTGGCATCGATCCGGCGTTCGTGAAGCTCGGCGAGGAGCAGCCCGAGATCGTCGAGCGCATCAACGCCGCGAAGCCAGACGTTCTCTTCGTCGCGCTCGGCAATCCCAAGCAGGAGCTGTGGATGGGGAGGAACGCCGCGAAGCTCGACGTCGGCGCGATGATCGGAATCGGCGGGACGTTCAACTTCATTGCGGGATGCGTGAAGCGTGCGCCCAAGTGGATGCAGAAGTCGGGGCTTGAGTGGATATACCGCATCATCCAGGAGCCGGGGCGGCTCTGGAGGCGCTATGCGTACGGACTCGTCAAGTTCGGATGGCTGTCGCTCAGGGCGATGGCGGGAGGATACAGATGACGGACAGGAATTCATGGTCCCACCTTTCCGCGTTCGGCGCGTGGGCGATCGCGTTCGGATGCGCGGTCGGATGGGATGTGCTTGTCTTGCCGCTGACGGAGTTTCTTCCGAAGGCGGGACCGGCCGGCGCGCTTATGGGGCTCGCCTGCGGCGCGCTCGCGATGGCCGTTATCGCGTGGAACTTCCACTTCATGATCGGGAAGTGTCCGGGACCCGGAGGTGTCTATTCATACGCGAAGAAGGCCTTCGGACACGATCACGGATACATCTGCGCGTGGTTCCTCTGCCTTGCCTACGCGGCGATAGTGTGGGCGGACGCGGAGATGCTGACGGTGGTCGTCCGCTATCTGGTCGGCGGCGATTCGCTCCATTTCGGATTCAAGTACCATGTCGCCGGATTCAGGGTGTGCCTCGGCGACATCATGATCGTCGCGATTGCAATGGCGGCGGTTGTCGCGTTCACGGTGAGGCGCAGGATCGCGGCCTTGGTGCAGTCTGTGCTTGCCGTGGCGCTGGCGGTTGGACTCATCGTCTGCTTCTGCGCGGCGGCGTTCGGGCATGTCGGCGGCGTTGCCTCGATGCATCCGTTCTTCTCCCCGAAAGGCGGCTCGCCGGTCTCCCAGATACTCGGCGTTCTGATGATAACGCCGTGGCTTTTCGTGGGGATTGAGTCCATTTCCTGCATGTCCGCCGAGTTCAATTTTCCCGTGCGCAGATCCTTCGGGATAATGGTCGCGGCCATTGTGGCGGCGTTCGCCGCGTATGTCGCTGCGCTGCTGATTCCCGTGCTCGCGTCGGGCGGCGGCGAAGCTGGATGGTCCGCGGCGATCGCCGCGCCAGGAGACGCGAACGCCCGTGCCTTCGACCTCGTCAAAGGCACGCTCGGCGGAGCGGGCACGGCGGTGCTGGGGCTTGCGCTCGGCGGGGCGCTGTTTACCAACCTCGTGGGGAACACCGTAGTCGCGAGCCGTCTTCTCGCCGCGATGGCGGATGACGGTGCAATGCCGCACTGGCTCGGCAGGAAGGACGGCGCGCTGTCCGCAAGGAACGCGATCTTCGTCATTGCCCTGATCGCCGTCGCGACGTCCGCCCTCGGGCAGACCGTGATCGAAGTGATCGTGGACATCGCGGTAGTCGGCACGGCTGTCGCGTACGCCTATACGTCTGCGGCGACCTTCAAGATGGCGAGGGCGGAAGGCGACGGCGTTTCCGCCGTGACGGGGCTCGTGGGCCTCGTCTTCTCGGCTGCGATTGCGTTTGTCTTCCTCCTTCCCGTGTTTTCGGCAACGATGGGCACAGTTTCGTATCTCGTGCTTGTCCTATGGTGCATAGCCGGTCTCGTCTTCTTCCTGCTAATCTTCCGCCGCGAGGGGTCCAGGCGGTTCGGACGCTCCTCGGTCGTGTGGGTGTCGCTTTTCCTCGTGATCCTCGCGCTGTCGCACCTCTGGACGCGCCAGACGGCAGGCGAGGCCATGCGTGATGCGTACGAAGACATTGCGAAAAGCCATGATTCCGCGTGCCGCCGGAACAGTCCTGATGGCGCGCCGCCGACATGCGGGATGTCGTGGAAGGAAGATCTCCGGCGGGACCTCGGGGTCGTCCGGAGCACGATAATCCGCAACAGCGTCGTGCAGAGCGGACTGAACGTCCTTGCGATCGCCCTGATGATCGCCGTCTACGTCATCCTCCGCCGCCGGGAGCTCGACATGGAGCGGGAGAAGGCGAAGGCGAAGAGCTTCTTCTTCTCGACGGTGAGCCACGACATAAGGACGCCGCTCAACGCGATCATCGGCTTTTCCGAGATGCTGAAGTCCGGCTTCAGTACCGAGGAGGAGCGCGTCCAGGCCGTGGATTCGATAATCGCGAGCGGAAAGACTCTCCTCGGGCTGGTCAACGACGTTCTGGACCTGTCGAAGCTGGAGTCCGGCAAGATGGAGATACTGCCCGAGCCGACGGACTGCGCGAAGCTGCTGCGCGAGGTGGCGGACGCATTCAGGGTCGCGAGCGCAAAGTCCGGGGTCGAGGTGCGCTGCCGCGTGGACGCGATGCCCGCGCTGATGCTCGATCCCCAGAGGCTCAGGCAGATTGCGTTCAACCTCGTCGGCAACGCCGTCAAGTTCACGCAGAAGGGTTTTGTAGAGGTTCGCGCGTCTTTCTCCGAGGGCACGCTGAGCCTTGCGGTCGAAGACACCGGATGCGGAATATCCGAGGAGGATCTCGGCCGCATTGGCTCGGCCTACGTGCAGGTCGGCTCCAGCATGTCGCGCAACGGAGGCACGGGACTGGGGCTCGCGATCTGCAAGCAGCTTGCCGCTGCGATGGGCGGGAGCATAGGCGTCGAATCGGAGTTGGGGAAGGGCTCCACTTTCACGGTGACGATACCGGGGGTGAAAGTCGTGGAAAGTGAAGTTGGAGAGAATAGTTCGAGTTCGAGAAAGGATGCAGGAATCCATACTCCAACTCAAAACTCCAACTCCAACTCGCATCTCCGCATCCTGATCGTTGACGACTCGAAGATGAACATCATGGTTCTCAAGGAGCAGCTTAAGAACCTCGGGCAGTTCGAGGTTGCTTCGGCCGGGGACGGACAGGAGGCGCTTGAACTGCTCAGGTCCAGGGGGGCGAAGAGCTTTGACCTAGTGCTGACGGACATGTGGATGCCGATGCTCGACGGCTCGGGGCTCGTCAAGGCGATTCGGGCAGATCCCGCGCTTTCCGGAATGCGCGTCGTCGTCGTTACGGCGGATGTTGAATTCCGGGCGAAGTTTGCGGAAGACGGGTTCGACGACATTCTCCTGAAGCCGGTTACAAGAGACAATCTCGTTGAGTTGCTAGCGAAGGAGGCGAGATGAGAATCGCGCACGTGCTGCGAAGGCTCTCGTTCGACGACTGGGGCGGTACGGAGCAAGTCGTCTGGAATATCGCCAAGGCGCAGAAGGCGGCGGGGCACGAAGTGCGGCTCTTCGCCACTACCGCGCTGTGGGGTGGATTAGCCGCAAAGAACGCAGAGAACGCAAAGCCTTTGTGCTCTTTGCGATCTTTGTGGCTAGGTAACAAGCAATATGCCGAAACTGTTCACGGCATTGAGATCGTCAGGTTCAAGCCGATCTATCCGTGGTGGCCGATGCCGAAGACCCTCGTGGACGAACTCGACAGGAAGGGCGGCAACCCCTTTGTGCCGGGACTCGGGCATGCGCTTTGCGAATGGAAGCCCGACGTGATCCACTGCCATGCGATGGCGCGTATTGCCGAATTGTGTTTAAGAGTTGGAGTTCAGAGTTCGAGTTGGAGAAAGGAACAATTCCACTCTCCAACTCAATTCTCCAACTCCAACTCTCCAGCTGCAGCTCTCGGAGGACGGGTGCGGTGCATTATTTCTCTGCACGGTGGTGGAGCCAATGTGCCTGACGAAGAGGCGAAAAGTTTAAAGGCACCGACGCGCGGACGGCTCCCGTGGGGGAAGGCGATAGACATCCTCATGGGCTGGACACGCCGCGTTCCCGAGGATTTTGACGGCATCGTCTGCGTCGGCGAGGATGAAGCCGAAAAGTACCGCGGCAGGCACAAGCATGTGATGTATCTGCCGAATGGGGTGGATACGCGTCTTTTCAAGGATCGCGAAACGTTAGACGGGAGACGCGATGCGGCCACTCGTCCCGCGTCGGGCGGCTCGCCTCAAGAAACGTCCCTTCGCGTCCTCTGCGTTGCACGCATTGACCGACAGAAGAACCAGATGATGCTCGTCGAGTGGCTGGCGCGCAATCCCGGCGCGACGGTACGGCTTGTGGGGCCGGTCACGCAGCCAGACTACCGCGCGGAGCTCGAGGCGCGTGCGGCGCAGCTCGGCGTATCAGAAAGGGTTTCGTTTGCGGGCGCATTGAAGCCGGCGAGCGCGGAGCTCCTGAGGGAGTATGCGAGCGCAGATGTTTTCGTCCTGCCGAGCAGACACGAGCCGTTCGGAATCGTCGTTCTTGAAGCGTGGGCTGCCGGGCTTCCCGTCGTGGCAAGCGACGTGGGGGGGCTTGGAAAGCTTTGCGCCGCGCATCCTGATGCGGCGATCACGTTTGCCCCAGGCGTAATCGATGCATTGGATGACGCCTTGCGGCGAGTCGGAGGCGATGCTGCTTTGCGCGAGCGTCTTTCCTCAGCAGGACGCGCTGCTGCGGCTGAATACGACTGGCGAATTCTTGCCGCCCGCCTGGTTGATTTTTACGCCGAAATATGATTAAATATAAAACCTCAGAATGCAGGATGAAGAATTAACAGAAGAAGAGCGTGCGCGGTTGCGCGGTCTTATAGCATTTCAGAAGGTAGTGCTGGGCATAGCCCTGCGCTGGTGGTTTCTTTTTGTTGTTGTTTTTCTTGCTTTTTTGGCCATTTCCTCTTCATTTCTGTGGATGCGTGGGTCGAAGAGCGTGAAACGCTTCGAGGCCAAGACACGTCTTATGTACTCGCCCAAGAAGGTGTCGCGAGTAGATCCACTGGGCGACAAGCAGCTGATGACGATCCTCGAGCGCGCGTCCCTCAAGCGCAGGGTGCAGGAACATGTCGACATGGAGCTTATGGAGCGTATGTGCCTCACGGTTGACATGAAGATAGAGCAGAGCAGGCGGCAGAGCAACCTGTTTACTCTTACTGCGGCCTCCAGGACGCGAAAGGGCGCATACGCCAAGGTGAATGCATACGCAGACATTCTCATCGACGAATACGTGGAGTACCGCTCTAAGGATCTTGAGACCTGGCGCAAGTCATTGGAGAACCGCCGCAAGGAGCAGATGGAGAAAATTGCCGACATCGACGCGGAGGAGGCGGCGTTCAAGACGACAACCGGTGCGCTGTCTCCCAAGGAATCTCTTCTGGCCCTGAACATGCTTGTCTCCGACCAGAGAAAGAACGACTCCGCTCTCGGCGTGGATATCGCCAACGAGGAGCTGAAGAAGCGCAAGCAGGAGGAAATTGTCGGGAAGAGCGGTCCGGCGGTGATCGCCAACGCGCAGGCAATCCGCAGGAGGGCAGACGCGATATCGGCGATCGACGGCGAGCTTGTGCATCTACGCGAGAAGTACACCGACATCAATCCCAAGGTGGCTGGAAAGGTGCAGGAGCGCAATGAAAGGATAGCGGAACTTGAGGAATTCCTGAAGTCAAAGGGCGTCGAGGGACTGGATATCGACAAGATAGACAAGATCGAGAAAGCCGCAGGGGAGCTCGCGGAGTGCGTGACGCGGCTTGAGGCGATCCAGCAGAAGCGCGCTGCGCTCGCGAAGGAGATCGCCGACAACGAGAAGCGCGCGGCGGATCTTGCGAAGATTGTGATGGACTACGAGCGCATTGAGGTACGTCGCGCGGACCTGACAGCTGCGGTGAGGGACATCGACGACCAGCTCAGCGGCATCTCGTACGCCGTGGGCTCGCTCCGGAACGACCTGAGGCAGATAGAGCGGTCTGACGGAGCGGACGACAACGGTCCGTTCGGCATGAAGAAAGTCGTATTCGCCGTAGGCGGTGCGTTTGTGGTCGCTGGCGGCATGCTTTTTCTGCTGGTGGTTGCAGAGCTTCTGTTCGGCAAGGTCCGCGACGGGCGCGAAATAGCGGCTTATGACGGAATATCGTTTCTTGGGTCGATTCCTAAGCCCGGGTCGATGCCGGAGGATGAGGCGCGAGAGGCGATGGGCGTAGTTGCGCTGAAGACGCTGCTGGCGGCAAAGGACGCCAAGACAATATTCGTTTGCCGACTTCCCGGCGCCGAGCCGAACATGGCTTTTGCCGAGGCAATGGACTTCACTGCGACGATGTCCGGCGCGCGTAGCTTCCTGTTGGACATAGTCTCCCACTCTGAATTCACCCCGCCGGAGGGCGCGGAGGAGATGATCGGCGTTGTGCGGAGCGGCCAGCGCGGGTGGTTCCCGGCGGCGAACCGGTTTGCCCTCGCGCCCACTGAGCTTCAGATGCTCAAGGCCGACATAGCCACTCTCGGCGAATCGTTTGACAACATATTTATCCGCATTGAAGATGTCGTGCGCGTGGGCGGAACGTTTTTCGACCAGCTCCTCGAGATGTCGGATGCGGTGCTGCTAATGGTCGGTTCCGGAAGGACGCCCAGAAGCTCCTTCGCATTTGCCCGCCGTCACCTGAAGCAGTCTGGGAAGCTCGTGATGGCCATAGCCGCAGATTCAGGCGCGAAGAGGGTCCGCAAGGACATGGAGGTGCTGTCATGAGGATTCCAGCCATCTGTTGCCTTGCCGCGGCTGCCCTGCTCGGATGCTATACCGACAGGCTGACGACAAACTACAACGACGTGTTCGAGGTCACCAACACGGACGACGACAATGCAATAGTCGACGAGAGCGGACGCACTGCGGAGGACGAGGCGAGAATCAAGAAGCGCCTTATGGAACTTGAGATGGAGGAGGAGCCCGCCTACCACATGAACGCGGGCGACCAGGTGGAGATACGCGTCTACGATCATCCCGACCTTGGAATGACGACACGTATTGGTCCCGACGGAATGGTGGGTATGGCGTTCTTGGGACAGGTCAAGCTCAGCGGGCAGACGATAGCCCAGGGCGCGGAGAGCATACGAGAGGGTCTTGCGCCGTATGTCAAAAACCCCGTTGTCAGCATAACCGTACTTGACGTTCAGAGCGAGACCGCGACGATTGCTGGCGCGTGCGCGAAGCCTGGGGTGTACAATATCTCGAACGCCACGAGGCTTGCAGACCTATATGCCATGGCCGGTTCGAGCGACGAACGCCTCTTTAACGGGGTGGACGTTGACGTCGCCGACCTCGAGCATTCGATTTTCGTCAGAAAGGGCGAGCTTCTTCCGGTGGACTTTATCAAGGCAATCAACAATGGGGATGTGCTGCACAACATCCGTGTCCGAAAGGGCGACTATGTGTTCATTGCCCAGCGAATGGAGTCGTCCGTCATTATCTGCGGCGAGGTAAAGAATCCGCACAAGCGCCTCTTTGAAGCTGGCATGGGGCTTATAGAGTTCCTTACGGCGGCAGGGTGGATGAAAGATACCCACTGGAGCCATGTCATCATCATCCGCGACGGCCTTTCCCATCCGAAGCTCTACAAGGTCGATGTTGACGGCATACTCGCAGGAAAGTGCCGCAACGTTCCGCTCAAGGCCGGAGACATCGTCTACGTTCCCAAGGACGATCTGGCGGAGTATAATGTGTTTGTCAACAAGCTTATGCCCACGGCCCAGCTGTTTAACCTCATCGCAGGGCGCGCCAATACCTTCGGCATGGATCGCAGCAACAAAGACTGACGTAATGAAGTACGCCGTCTTCTTTCTTGCGCTTCTCGCAATGCCGCCGCTCGGGGTGGCGCTTTCATTCAACAGACGCTGGATGAAGTACGCGGTCTGGGCCATGATCGGAGCGCTGGCGGTGTATCAGAACACGGCCATAAACTTCTTCTCCTACGAGGACTATCGTGGCTCCTCGCGGGGAATGGAGGTGAGCATCGTCTATCTCCTTGCGTTCGCGCTGCTCGTCGCCGCCGCGTTCAAGCACCGCCTGCCCAAGTTCATCCCCTCGTTCGGCGCCTTCCTCTACGTCATATATTTTTTCCTGTGTCTTCCGTCGTATGCGACTGCAGAGAACACGCTTTTCTGCTGGATGGAGACATGGAAGATGATAATGCTCTACCTCGTCTACCTTTCCATTAGGGCGTATCTCGACATGACGGACAACGTAAAGGTGCTTATGAAGGGGCTGGCGGCCTTTGCCATCTGGAACTTTCTCCTCGTCGTCAAAGACCACATTTCCGGCGTGTACCAGCCGCATGGGGTGTTTCCACATCAGAACTGCCTTGCGATGGGCATGCACCTGTTTGCGGGAATGTTCTTCGCCTCCTATCTTGCCGGTGGATGGCGCAAATCATTTTTGAACATTGCAGCCTTTGTCGCTTCAACGGCCTGCATCGTTCGCACATACTCCCGCGGCGCGATAGCGCTGATCCCGATCACGTTCTTTGTCACGTTCGTCCTGTCGTTCGTCGGCAGCGCGAAGGGCGCATGCATGCGTCTGTTTATGCGAATCATCCCCTTGGGAATGGTCGGACTTCTTGGCCTGCTGGCCGTGCTGCCGCGCATCATAGAGCGTTTTGAAACCGCGCCTGAGGCGTCGGGAAATACACGAGTGGAGCTGGCCCTCTGCGCCAAGGAGATGATTATCGACGAGCCGTGGTGCGGCGTCGGCATAAACAACTGGGGCATAAAGATCAAGGCTCCGTACGAATACGCGGAGCGCGCAAGACGCGACATCGACTTTGCCAATCCGCAGGAGGACGGCATCGTGGAGACGGTCTACCTGCTCGTATGCGCCGAGTGCGGAATTCCGGCGCTCGTTGCCATGCTGGCCTGGTTCCTTCGATATCTCGTCCTCTGCGTGGTTCTCTCGAAGAAGCTGTCGGGAACTTACTACGCGGCGATCCCGGCGGGAATTGCCGGCGGTTTGGTCTCATGCTACCTTCAGAGTTTTCTCGAATGGGTCCTGCGCCAGCAGATGAACCTGATTTTGCTCATGGTGTTTTTCGCTCTTCTCGACCATCTCGCCGCAAGCGTGTCGCGGCTAAAAGACGAGTCCATTACGAAAGGATCAGGCAATGTTTAGCGTAATGGCAGTTTTCGCCGCCTCGATGCTGCGGTTTCTTGATCCGTATACCTCGCTGTACCAGACGGACGAGGAGAGGGAAGGGCGTGCGCTCGCATCGGAACCCGGGTTCTGGCCGTCGGCGAACGGACAGAAGGATCCGCTCGTCGAGAATCCAAAGGCGCGGATAATGTACAACGTCTTCCGCACGAGCGACAAGCCGTTCCCGGACTACAACCCGGTGAAGCCGAGTCCGCTCTTCAAGGTGAACCAAGTCGGCTATCTTCCCGACCAGCCGAAGTTCGTATACATGGGTGCGTGGCTTGGTCCGAAGCTCGGCGCGTGGAAGCCGAGGTGGGGTCAGGGGTCAGGAGTCAGTAGTCAGGGGTTAGTAGTCAGGGGTCAGGAGTCAGTAGTCAGGGGTCAGGAGTCAGGGAAGTGGGAGTTGGTTGATGCGAAGACTGGGATGGTCGCGTTCGTCTCGCCTGTCCCGCCTGTCCTGCGCGTTCTGGACGCGACGACGAAAGAAGGAACGCCTTTCACTGGCGAAGAAACCTACGAAATTGATTTCTCGTCAGTCACCAACGAAGGCACCTACTTCATCCGCGTTGATGGCGTGGGTCGAAGCGCCGACTTCCGCATCTGGCGCGGCGCGGCGGAGGACGCGTTCAGGGTCCATATGGGCGGGCTCTACCAGAAGCGCTGCGGAATCGCGAAATGCGAGCCGTACACCCACTGGACCGCTGGTGCGTGCCACACGAACATCGTGCGCGGTTCCTTTGCGCCAGAGGAGGGGAAACTCCCGAAGGACGTAAGGTGGTTCGACATCATCCGCCACAACACCGACTGGGAGAGCGGCGAGAAAATCGCCGTTTCCGGTGGATGGCATGACGCCGCCGACTATGACCGCCGTCCGGCGCATCTGAACATCGTGAACGACCTCTGCGCCGTCTATCTGATGAAGCCGACGAACTTCACGGACGGGCAGCTCGCGATCCCCGAGAACGCCAACGGCATTCCCGACATCCTCGACGAGGCGGAGTGGGGGCTTCGCCATCTTCTTGCCGTGCAGCAGAAGGATGGAGGTGTTGGTACATGGATCGAGTCTACGGGGCACCCTGGCCCCGGCAATCTCGCGGAGCGCGACCCGATGCGCTACGCCGTCTCCCGCGCGACGCGCGGCAGCTCCCTCGCGTACGCCGCTCATGCGTCGCTTCTTGCGCGCTGTCACAAGGCCTTCCGCGAAAAGTATCTCGACTCGGCAAAGCGCGCGTGGGACTTTGCCATGCGCGCAGAACCGTCGTCCGAGACTTTTATAATCAAACGGAAGCGGCTCAAGGTGTTGACGGATGAGGAGGAAGTCTACTGGAGTGAGCCTCGTGATCTTCCGTCGGCCCTCTTCATCAAGGCCGCCATAAATCTCAGTGCGCTTACTGGTGAAAAGACATACCTTGAAGCGCTCGACGCGAAGAAGCGCGAGATCGAAGAGGACTTGAAGAAGAACGAGTGGCGCTGGTTCGCTCTGGTATTCGCAGGAGAGCGCGAGCTCGGCATCCCGCCGCAAGCGTCGAAGTTCATGGCTGAATGGGAAAGGCGGCTCCTCAACCGCGCGAAGGACATGCTTGGGCAGATTGACGGGGCTTACGCGTATCGCTGTCCCTGGTGGGCACCAGGGAAGGGCTACTTTAGCGCGATGAGCTGGGGCAATTCCCATCCGCTCCGCCGTGCGCAGACGCTTGTCGCCGCGCATCGCATAAAAGGCGACGACGCCTATCTGCGCGGCGCATTCGCCGCGCTCGACTTCCATAACGGATGCAACCCCGTCGGAACGACTCTCACGAGCGGGCTCGGCGAGGTCTATCCGGTCTCGTTCCTCGACCTGCCGTCGTACGTCGATGGAATCGCCGAGTACGTGCCGGGCATAACGCCGTACAGATGGAACTACGGAATGCCGTGGAAGACGGTGGAGATGGTCTATGGCGGCGACAAGGCATTCGCCACGAAGTGTCCGGTCTGGCGACGCTGGGGCAACATTGAGAACCTCACCGTCGCCGCGAGCGAATACACTGTGTGGGAGACGATCGCGCCAGCGGCGTCCGTCTGCGGGTATCTCCTCGAGCCGACGGAAACGCCGCCGCCTGTCCGTCCGACCCCGGCTAAGGATGTTCGCGTCCTGCCCGGCTATTGGGCAATTCCATAAAGCATGGCAACTGACCCAATGTAACTGACATGAAACTTGACTTCAAGAAGAACGTAAAGCGCAACATGGTCGCGAATGCCGCATCGAGCGGCATTAGGCTTCTGTTTCCGTTTCTGAACCGTACGCTGTTCCTCTGGCTGCTTGGTCCTGCGTATCTCGGCCTTAACGGACTCTTCGGCTCGATCCTCGGCGTTCTTATGCTCGCCGAGCTTGGCTTCGGCACCGCCGTTGTCTGCTCGATGTACAAGCCCGTCGCAGACGACGACCGCGAGCTTCTGTGCGCCTACCTTAAGTTCTACCGGACGATCTACCGCTGCGTGGGTGCGGTTATTTTCTTTGGCGGGCTTGCTCTGCTTCCGTTTCTTGATCGTCTTGTACACGGAACGGTTCCGCCAGACATAGACCTGCACGTTCTCTACGTCATCCACCTTGTGAACACCGCGGCGAGCTACTTCCTCTTCGCCTACCGCGGAGTGGTTCTCGACGCGCATCACCGCACCGATGTCGTCACGAATATCCGGACCGGAGTATCTGTCGTCCAGTATGTCGCCGTATTCCTAATTCTGCTCGTCACGCGCAACTACTACCACTACGTTCTCGCGACGGTTTTGTTCACGGTCGTGCAGAACGTGCTGCTAGTAAATGCGTCGCGCAGGCTCTTCCCGGACATTGAGCCTCGTGGTTCGCTGCCGCTGGAAGTGCGGCGCAAGGTCATCTCTGACGTGAAGTCGATCTTCATGCACAAGGTTGGCGGCGTCATTACAAACTCCACTGACAACCTCGTGATTTCCGCATTCCTCGGACTTGTCGCCGTAGCTGCGTACGGCAACTACTACTACGTATTGACATCCGTAGCCGGACTTGTCGCGGTCGTGTACTCGTCTATGACCGGCGGTTTCGGCAACAAGATCTACACCGAATCGAAGGAGGAGAACTTCCGTCTCTTCATGCGGATGAACCGGCTCTCGATGGTTGTCGTTGTGTTCTGTGCCGCGATGATGGCTGCGCTCTACCAGCCCTTCATTGAAGTGTGGGTGAAGGGCGACCCGGCGCTTATGCGCCATGCGCTGACTCCAGCCCTGATGGTGTTCTATTTTTACATCATGCAGTCCCGCCAGGTGCTGCTCGCGTTCAAGTCCGCTGCGTCGCTCTGGAAGCAGGATCGCTGGAAGCCGATTGTCGCAGGAGCGGTTAATCTCGGCTCGAACATTCTCTTCGTCATCTTTCTTCCTGACGTCTACAAGCTTGACGGCGTCATATTCTCGACTATTATAGGCTTTGCGTTCATACAGATTCCGTGGGAGTCGCACGTTGTGTTCTCGTCGTTCTTCGGGAAGGCCGAGGCGCGCGCCTACTGGCGTTCGTACTTCGGTTTTGCGGCATGCACGCTTGCGCTCTGTGCCGTTGCGTGGCTTGCGGTCTGGACCATTCCCGTCGACGGCATGCCTGGGCTGGTCTTGAAGGGCGCCGTTGCCTTCGCTGTGGTGTCCGCGCTGCTTCTTGCATTGTTCAGGCACGACATTTCCGCGCTACTCCGCAGCCGAGAAGGCGCGTTCACAGGTGAAGTGAGGAGGTCTTAGTGAAACGGGGCAATACCATAGTGACCATAGGCGACATCAACTATCTGTGGGGGATATTCCTTTTGATAGCATCCGCGAGGCGGTCGGGCATGGAGGAGCCTTTTCTCGTCGGTGTAAAGAAGTTCACGCATGAGGCAGAGCGCGTCCTGATGCAGTTCGGTGGCGTTCGCGTATTGTCGCTTGACGGTATAAATCGTTCGCTGACCTGTCTGAAGGCACACGTTATGCTGAATGTGGATTCTGAATTCGCCACATGGGCGGATTCAGACGCGTTCTTCACCGGAAACGTCTCCGAAATACTGACTCCCGACTCCCCTGATGAAATACACTTCCGCCTCCGCGCACCGTTTGAAATGCCGGACGCATTTAGGGGCCATACGTTCGGCGAAGACGGCAAGTCTATACCGAAGGCTATTCTTGAAGCGTGGAGAAAGGATATCAAGGGCGTGGCCGGAGAGGTTCGCGCCGAGCCGAGATACACGACTTCCGGGTCCGCGTCATTCTGCTCGTTTTCCATGGCGCGTTTCAGGAAATTTGCAGAGATTTGGCACGAACTTCAGATGAAGGTGCTTCCCGACCGGGATGTCGGAGTTGTTGATAGGTCTTTGCGCTACTACCACCAGCTTGACGAGAGCACCCTCAACGCCTGCCTGAACTTTGTCGTCGATGCGCCTCGGGTGCAGGACGTGTACAGAATGGACAAAGACCGCGACAGGCTGTTTGTCCATTTTATTGCGCGACCGAAGCCGTGGGAAGGGTGGACGAAGCGGGCGTTCCGGTATTTCGACGAGTATGTCTCCGTCGTGGAATGGGCGGCCTCGCAGGGATTCGCGCTCCCCGGCCCGATACCGGGATGCCTCATGCGTTCACGCAAAAGTCTTATGCGTGCGCTCGTTCCGTGGATGACGCTCAAGCCGAAGATCGCAAGAAGACTCAGGCGGTTTTTCTGAAAGCTGCGGCAGGTTGAAAAATCCGTCGGCGAGGCGGTCTATCTGCGACGCATTACTAGAGGATAGTACAGCCACCTGAAGAACACTTTTGCCGGCAGAACCAATCCCCTTGCCGCGAGAAAAAGCAGTGGCGCGGCCATGCGCTTGGGGCGCGATGCCATTGCGATGAACTTTTCAACCTGTTCTTTGCCCACGGATTGGAACAGAATCGAAAGCGCGTCTACTCTGTCTTTGTCCGAGATTTTTCGTGCAGACACAGGTGAAAACAGGAACCAATACAGCAATGACGTCCATTGGTTTGCCCATATCGCGACAATGTCGCATGGAACGGAATTTTCCCTTGAGAATCCTATTACGGAGGCCAGGTTGTCAATGAGGTTGAAGATGCTGCGAGAGGAGGATTCGCTCATGACGGACTTGGCGTTCCTCCTGTAGATGTATAGTTTAGCGTGAAGATACGCAAAACTTTCCGCGAAGTACCAGGTCCTGGTCATCCATTCGGCATCTTCAAATATGACCCCAGGCTTTTGGAAAAGCTGCCTGCTCCTTAGAAATTGTGTACGGTAAATGTTAATAGGCGTATAGCCGTAGAACCTTCCTCCGTTCTTTCGTGTTTTGCGGATCGCCTCTTGTCCTGTGAAAGTGGACGAGCAGTCTGACGGGGTGAAATTCGTGACAAAGGGCGACTGACCGATGTCGACATGGTCCTGTTGCGTTGTTACGGCGGCGAATGCCACGATGTCTACGTCACCTGTCTCGCCCAGCTTTCGGTTCAGCTGCTCAAGCATGTCGTCAACTACCCAGTCGTCGCCGTCTATAAACACCAGGTATTCTCCTCTTGCATGTTCTATGGCGTAGTTGCGAGAGCAGGACCCAGAGCCGCTTTTCGGCAGCGATACCACCTGGACACTGGAATCTTCCCCAGCCCAATTTTGGCAAATGTCCAAGGAGGCGTCGGTAGACTTCTCCACGATGCACATAACGTCGAAATCACGGAGCGTCTGGCTCCGTATTGATGAAATCGCTTTTGCCAGATATGGCTCAGACTGATATCCCAGCAAGGCTACGGTAAAACGTGGTTTCATCACTTTGCACCCGAGGTGTTCTTGTTGTGTCGTAGGTGCGTACATGCAAAGTAAAAGCGGAATAGAAGCTCTACGAACGCGCGGCAGCTGGGATGCTTTGCAAACGCTTCGACCCACCTCCCGGCAATTCGTCTCGTCGTGGACGTTGCTTTCAGCAGGCGGTCGAAATCGTCGAGTCCGCCGGAGAACATGCATTCCAGCGTCTCGACGCGTCTGGCGCGCGAGATGGTCTTTACGTTGTAAGGGGCAAACCAGAAGTAGAAGATCTGCCTAAGCCACTTGACGGCCCAGCATTCCGACACCCGACGGTCAAAGCCCGGTTCGCGCGAGACCTTTGCGTGGAAGGCGAGCAGCGACTGCATGATCGTTGCCCAGTCTTTGTAGAAGTACCCTTCGCCGCGCGCAGATGTGCCGACGGAACCCCTGCGTATTCTGTAGAGGTAGAAGATTTCGTGCAGCGGGACGACGCGTTTGGAAAGGTATAGCGCGCGCGGCGAGAATTCACTGTCCTGGCGTCTCAGGCCCGGGATGCACTTCAGCCCGTTTTCGATGAGGAAGGCGCGCCGGAACACGGTCAACTGCAGCATCGGGCACGAATGGTCATGGCAATGCCGTTCAGCGAGAATCGTTGCCTCTATGCCGTTCAGCTCCTCCGTGGCGGACTGAGGATAGTTGTCGCGCAGCTCAAGTGTCTCCCCTGTGGATTCGTCGTACATGCGTATCGCGCAAGGGTAGAGGTCTGCGCCGGGGCGGGCGGCAATCTTGTCGTGAAGGCGCTGGAGCGAACCTTCGGCTATCGTGTCGTCGCCGTCGAGGAATATGACGTACTCGCCCTGCGCCATGTCGACGCCGGTGTTGCGCGACACGGAGCATGATCCTGTGCGCGGTCCCGTGAAGACCTTGAACCACGGGTCCTTCGCCGCGTATTCGCGGGCTATCTTCTCCGTGTCGTCCTTGGACTCCTCTACTCCGAGGAGGCATTCCCAGTCTTTGAACGGCTGGTTCGCGACCGAGTCGAGGCACTCGCGCAGATACGGAGCGACGTCGCAGCAGGGGACGATTATGGAGAAGAACGGATTCATAGCCCGTGATACGCCTTGTACCATTTCGCGAAGACGGGGATGCCTTCGCGGATTGTAGTCTTCGGTTCGTAGCCGACGGCCTTGTTGAGCTTCTCGATGCTCGCATACGTCGCATAGACGTCGCCCGGCTGCATCGGGAGCATCTCCATCTTCGGCTTGACGCCAAGCGAGTCTGCGAGGACGTTGATTACGTCGAGGAGTTTTTCGCTTCTGTGGTTGCCGATGTTGAAGATGTCGTAGCGCGGAAGGGCGCCCGACTCAACGACGCGTACTATGCCGTCAACTATGTCATCGACGTACGTGAAGTCGCGCAGCATGTCGCCGTGGTTGAACACCTTGATGGGGCGGCCGTGCAGCATCGCGTCCGCGAAGAGCGAGAGCGCCATGTCCGGACGGTACCACGCACCGTATACGGTGAAGAACCTAAGCCCGATCGTCTGCATCCCGTAGAGGTGCGAGTATGTGTGGGCCATCAGCTCGTTCGCCTTCTTGGTCGCGGCGTAGAGGCTCACGGGATTGTCCACTTTGTCGGACTCTTCGAAGGGCATCTTCTTGTTTCCGCCGTATACCGATGAAGACGATGCGAAGACGAGCTTCGGGACCTTCGCCGCGTGGCGGCAGCATTCGAGGATGTTCAGGAACCCCTCTAAGTTCGTCTTTTCGTAGACGAATGGGTGGTCGATGGAGTAGCGAACGCCGGGCTGTGCGGCGAGGTTGAGCACCACGTTCGGCGCTTCCATGGTGAAAACTCCGTGGAGCTTGGCGTGGTCGCAGATGTCGAGTTCCCGCGCCGAGAAGCCCGGCTGCCCCTCAAGCAATGCCGCGCGGTCGCGCTTGAGCTTGACGTTGTAGTAGTCGCAGAAATTGTCAATGCCGACGACCTCCCACCCGCGACGAAGTAATTCGCGCGATGCATGGAAGCCTATGAACCCGGCAAAACCTGTTATCAGGATTTTCATTGTCGCACATTATACCATTTTCGCCTGAAATTTGCTATAATGGCAAGGTATGAACTTTTCTTGTGATGGCGGCGTTCGGGGCGTGAAGCCCCGGCTCGGTCCGTATCTCGCGCCGATATCCGTTCTTGCGCTGTCCTTCGGTTATGCCGTGGGATGGGGTTCGTTCGTCATGCCCGGGACGATGTTCCTTCCGGGCGCGGGGCCGGCAGGCACCGTAATCGGCATCCTCATCGGTTCTGTCGCGATGGCCGTGTTCGCGTTCAACTACCACCGGATGCTCCAGCGCATAACTGGCCCTGGCGGCGCGTACACCTTCGCCACGGAGATGTTCGGGGCGGACCACGGATTCCTTCTCGCGTGGTTCCTGTGGCTCACCTACGTCGCGATCTTGTGGGCGAACGCGACTGCGCTCGTCCTTTTGGTGCGATACCTCTTCGGCGACGCTCTGCAGTTCGGCTTTCACTACACGATGGCCGGGTTCGAGGTGTACTTCGGCGAAGTCATGGTGTGCGTCGCCGCGACGGCGCTCTGCGGCGCGGTGTGCCTGTTCCGCAAGCGGCTCGCCGCCTGGCTTAACACGATCCTCGCAGGGGTCTTCGTCGCAGGAGTCGCGGCTGTGTTCGTCGCAGCGCTGTCGCACCACGAGGGAGGCTTCGCCGCGATGGGCCCCGCGTTTTCGCCCGAGGGCGGACACTTCATGCAGGTGATCCACATCCTCGCGATGATCCCGTGGGCGTTCGTCGGCTTCGAGGCGATAGTCCACTCGTCCGCCGAGTTCCGCTTCCCCGTCCGTCGCACGCTCGGCATCCTCCTCGCGGCGATCGCGCTCTCGGCGTCGGTGTACATCCTGCTCGCCCTCCTGCCGGTCGTCTCGCTTCCGGACGGATACGCGAACTGGCGCGAATACATCGAGGACCTCCCGAACCTCAGGGGCATTGACGCGATGCCGGTGTTCGCCGCGTCGAAGAGGGCTCTCGGCGTCGCGGGGAAGTCCGTCATCGGAGGCGCGATGCTCGCCGCGCAGCTGACGGGCATCTTCGGCACTCTGATCGCCTCGAGCCGGCTTATGCACGCGATGTCGAACGGCGGGGCGATCCCGAGCTGGTTCGGGCGTCTCAACCGCGAAGGCGCGCCCGCGAACGCCGTGCTTTTCGTGACGTGCGTTTCGTTCGCGATTCCGTTTCTCGGACGCACCGTCACCGGATGGCCCGTCGACGTCTCGAACCTCGGCGCCGCGCTCGCGTACGGCTACACCTCTGCCGCCTCGTTCGCCGTCGCCAAAAAGGAGACCGGGCGCGCCGCGCGCGTCGGGGCGGCGCTCGGCATGGCAGGCGTCATTATGGCGATAGGCTTCGCTCTCCTGATGCTCGTGCCGAACTACATATCTGGCGAGACGCTTTCAGCCGAGTCGTATCTCGTTCTCGCCGTCTGGTGCCTCGTCGGGTTCCTGCAGTACAGGCACGTGTTCCTCGTCGACTGGCTCTCGCGCTTCGGGCACTCCGTCGTCGTCTGGATCAGCATTCTCGTCCTGATCTTCTTCTCGTCGCTCATGTGGATCCGCCTCGCGATATGCGACGCGTCCGAGGCGGCGTTCGGTTCGCTCGTCGGAAAGACCGTCGATTCGCGCATGGTGGAGGGCATTCTCGGGCACGTGGGCGCAGACATGCTGGCGAAGATGTGCGTCGAGCTGCTTCTGCTCGTCTCGTCGCTCGCGATAGTCATAAGCCTCTTCAACATCCTGCGCAGGCGCGAGAATCGTCTTCTCCAGCAGAAGATCGAGGCCGAGGAGAGCGCGGGGAAGTCGAGAAGCTACTTCTTCTCGACCATGAGCCACGACATAAGGACTCCGCTAAACGCGATCATCGGGTATTCCGAGATGATGAAGATGGGCTTCAAGACCGATGCGGAGCGCGAGCAGGCGGTCGATTCCATCCTCGTCAGCGGCAAGGCGCTCCTGAGGCTCGTCGAACATGTCCTCGACTTCTCGAAGCTCGAGTCCGGGAGCCTTGAAATCATACCGGTCCACACCGCGGCCTCGAAGCTGATAGGGGACATCGTCGAGTCGTTCAGGACCGCGAACACAAACACGGCGCTCGAGATCAGGTCGCATGCGGAGGGCCTTCCCGCGCTCCTGGTGGACCCCCAGCGCATAGGACAGCTCCTGTTCAATCTCGTCAGCAACGCCGTAAAGTTCACGAAGGCCGGGCGCGTCGAGGTCCGCGCCGCGTTCGATTCGCCGGGCGGCGCCTCTGGCACGCTGCGGATCGAGGTTGAGGATACCGGCTGCGGCATCGGCAAGGAGGACATGGAGCTTATCATGACCCCCTACGAGAAAGTCAGCGCAAAGGAAGCCCGCCACGGCGGCACCGGGCTTGGCCTCGCGCTCTGCCGTCGCCTCGTGAAGGCCATGGGCGGCGAAATCACCGTGGCCTCCACGCCGGGGAAGGGCTCGACGTTCACCGTTGCGATTCCCGACGTGAAGATATCGACAGAGATGACGGACGCGGGGGACGGCGGAGAAATTGTAAGTGGGGGAGTTGTGAGTGGAGGAGTTGCAAGTGGAGGAGTTGTGAGTGGAGGAGTTGTGAGTGGAGGAGTGGAGGAGTTAACTCACCCACTCACCAACTCACCCACTCCCTCACTCGCCCGCCGCCGCATCCTGATCGTCGACGACCAGAAGATGAACCTCATGGTCCTCAAGGCGATGCTCAAGAAGCTCGGAGACTTCGACGTCGTGACGGCGATGAACGGACGGGAGGCGCTCGACGCGCTCGAATCTCCGGACGCAAAGGCGTTCGACATCGTCCTCACCGACATGTGGATGCCGGAGATGGACGGCGAGGGGCTCGTGAAGGCGATCCGCGCGCGCGAAAAGCTGAAGTCGCTCCCGGTCTATGTCGTGACGGCGGACGTGGAGATGCAGAAGCGATTTAGGGATGTCGGCTTTACGGGCATTCTGCTCAAGCCCGTGACGGTCGCCACAATCGGACCGGTTCTCGCCGACACCGCTGAAAGGAGGTCCTGACCATGCAGAACTATACGTATTCCGTCTTTTCCACGGTGGCGCTGGTGCTCCACCTGATATTCAACCGCAATCTGCTCTTCGGCAGGCGGATCGAGACGGCGCACGGAAAGCGCTACAGGCTGTTTCTGTTCGGCGTGCTGGCCTACTACGTGACCGACGCGATGTGGGGCGTTTTCGCCGGACTGCGCTGGTTCGTGCCCTGGTACGTCGACACCCTGTTCTTCTTCCTGTCGCTTGTGGCGTTCGTGTTCCTGTGGGGCAAGTTCGTCGCGGACTATCTCGCCTTCGGCCGATGCCTGTCGCGCATCCTCGACTGGTGCGGATACGCGCTCTTGGCCTTCAACCTTCTGGCGATGGCGGCGAATCCGTTCACCCGGTGCCTCTTCTATTTCGACGAACAGGGCGTCTACCAGACGGGATGGCTGCGCGACCCCGCGTTTTTCTTGATGATCGCCTTCGGCATGCTGGTGTCCATGCTCGTGGTGGCGAAGGGCGTGAGAACCAGGGGATTCTCGCGCCGCCGCAGCGCGATGGTGGTCCTGTGCGGCGTCACCATGTCGGTCGCCATGGTCCTGCAGGTCGTGTGGCCGCTCACGCCTTTTACGTCGCTCGGATGCCTCATCGTAAACTGCTTCTTCCAGGTGTTCGTGATCCAGGACGAGCAGTCGGCGAAGCACGCGGCCGAACTCGAGGACGCGCTTGAGCGCGCCCACGCCGCAGAGAAGGCGCGGAACATGTTCTTCAGCATCGTGAGCCACGACATCCGCACGCCCCTCAACGCGATCCTCGGCTATTCCGAGCTCCTGGAGTTCGGCATCTCGGACAAGGCCGAGCGGGAAGGGGCGCTGAAGGCGATCCGCTCCAGCGGCACGACGCTCCTCCAGCTCGTCAACGATGTCCTCGACATCTCCAAGATCGATTCAGGCGAGCTTGTGCTCCGGCCCAGGCCCATGCGGCTGTCCGGGCTCGTGGACGAGGTGTTCGCGTCCTTCGGGATAGCCGCCGCGAAGAAGGGGATCGCGCTCGAGAACATGACCGGGAGCGTGCCCACGGTGCTTTTAGACGGACACCGCTTCCGCCAGATACTTTTCAATCTCGTCGGCAACGCCGTCAAGTTCACCGACGGCGGGAAAGTGTCCGTGGCGGCTTCGTGCTCCGGATCGGGCATCGAGGTCTTCGTGTCCGACACGGGCTGCGGAATCCCGTCCGGACTTCGTGAACGCATATTCGATCCGTTCGTGCAGGCGCAGGACCCCAGCCATTCGGCCGACCGCGCGGGCGGCACGGGGCTCGGGCTGTCCATCTGCAAACGGCTTGTGGAGGCGATGGGCGGCAGTCTTGACGTGGAGAGCGAGCTCGGCAAGGGCTCTACGTTCAGGGTGAGGATGCCCGTCGTAGTTGCGTCGGAACCGATCCCGTCCGGCGAGCCCAAGGCCCCGGCCGTGCCCAAGCATCTTCCAAGCCGCGTTCTCGTCGTCGACGATTCGTCGATCAACCGCGACGTGCTGACCCAGCTTCTCGCGCATGCCGGCGTCGGCGAGATCGTCCAGGCTGAAGACGGCGTAGAGGCGCTCGCGACGCTCGACGAGGCGCTGGCGGACGGGCATGAGTTCGACTTCGTGCTGACCGACCTCTGGATGCCGAACAAGAACGGCGTCGAACTCGTCAAGGCCCTTCGTGCCGACGCCAGGTTCAGCCGAATCCCGGTTTTCGCCGTGACGGCCGACGCGGAGTTCGTGCGTGACGAAAGGAGCGCGATCTTCGACGGCATACTCCTCAAGCCGATTACCTACGACAGGCTGATGGAGGTGTTCTCGGACGAAAGGAAGTGAAACGACTTTCCGTGTACATAATACCATTCCATTCTGAATTGTGCTATAATCTATGCAAATGAAAGCGGAGATTATCTCAATTGGTCTTGCGGTCATCGCATCGGCAATGTCCTTGGCCGAAGTCGTTGACGTCGCTCCGGCGACGCGGTCGGTTCGCAAATGCGGCGAGACGTGCACCGTCACGCTTCCGGGCGGCGCGAAGATGGAGATGATATGGTGCTCGCCCGGGAAGTTCCAGATGGGAAGTCCGTCCGGCGAGCCCGGGCGGCTCTCCAACGAGCCGCTCCATTCCGTGACGCTCACGAGGGGCTTCTGGCTCGGAAAGTACGAGGTCACGCAGCGCCAGTGGGAGAGCGTAATGCGGAGCAACCACTCTCGCTTCAGAAACGCGGACAATCCCGTCGAGAATATTTCGTGGCATGACTGCGCGGCGTTCATAAAGCGCGTCAGCGCCTCGTTCGGAGGCAAGGCGCGGCTCCCAACTGAGGCGGAGTGGGAGTATGCCTGCCGCGCCGGGAGCAATGCGCCGTTCGCAGGAAGCGGCGTGGCGTCGGAGATGGCCTGGTACGACGAGAACAGCGATCACCAGACACACGAAGTGGGGAGAAACAAGCCGAACGCATGGGGCTTCTACGACATGCACGGAAACGTCCTTGAATGGTGTTCCGACTGGTTCTCCGAACCGAAAGGCGATGCGGTTGATCCGAAGGGCCCGCCTTCCGGTTCGTTCAAGGTGCTGCGCGGCGGCTGCTGGTTTTTCCTCGGCAGCGACTGTCGCTGCGCCTACAGGCTCAAGCGCGAGCCGAGCCTCAGGAACTGCATATTCGGCTTCCGCGTCGCCTGCTTCGACTCCGAGGCCATGTCCTCAACTCCGTCTGCCCAGCATAAATGAAGAATCTGATTCCGCTTTTGCTTTTTGCCGCTCTCGTATCGGGCTGCAAGTCTCCTTACGACTACATGGAGACCTGGCTTATGCGCGAGGACGCTGTGCGCCCGTTCTCCGTGCCCATTGACGTCATCTACGTCCAGGACCGGCTGTACGACAGCATGGATTCCTTGCCCGAGATGCAGTCGATCGCCATGGACGCGGTCGGAAGAGGCAAGTTCCGCGGCCTTGCCCGAGTGTTTTCCCCGCTCGTGATCAACGTTGAGGACGTCGAGAAGGCCGTGGAGTGGTATATAAAGCACCACAACAGCTCCTGCAGGCCGTTTGCGCTGATCGGGGAGGGGGAAGGCGGCGCGCTTCTGAAGAAGTACGCCGAGGAGAACGCCGGCTGGCTTGAGGGCAAGGGCCTTGCGGCGAGTTTCTTTGCCGAGCGGCCGGACAAGGATTTCGTCTCTCCGGATATGATTCGCACGATAAAGAACCGCGCGGCTGCTGTTCGCTATCGGCGGCAGTGGGGCAGGGAGATGCCCGAGGGGATGCTCGGAGAATGACTGAGTCTCAAGGGAACCGGCCGCGCATCAGCGTGATCGTTAGGGCGCATAACGACGAGGCGCTCATAGGGCGCACGCTTGACGGAATATTCTCGCAGCGTCCGCCGCCGTCCGAGGTGATTGTGTGCGACGACAATTCGACGGACCGCACCCGTGAAGTTGCATCGCGTTTTCCGGTAAGGTTCGTAGAGCGCCCAGCCGGACCGTACAAGCCGGGCCGCACGCTCAATGTGCTCGTACGCGAGGCGGAGGGAGACATAGTTGTCTTCAACAACTCCGACGCCATTCCGCTCGATTCAAAATGGCTCGAGGAACTTGTGAAACCTCTTCTTTCCGGCACGCCCCGCGTCTTCGCGTTTGCGAACCAGCTTCCACGCCCCGACGCTCAGGCCCTTGTGCGCAAAGACAACGAACGCGCGTTCGGGGACGGGAAAGTCCAGGCCACGTGGAAGTTCTTCTTCTCGCTCGCAAGCTCTGCGACTTGGAGGCAGAATCTTCTCGATGTTCCATTTGACGAGGAGATTCAGTATTCCGAGGACGTCGAGTGGGCATGGCGCAACTCGCGACGCAAGGAAGATCCTGTGAAGATCGTCTATTGTCCGGCATCGCGCGTCGAACATTCCCACAACTACACGCTCCGCGAGCTCGCAAAGCGCTTCCGCGGCGAGGGCGCTGCGGACCGCGCCATCTTCGGGGAAAGTCCGTCGCTTGTGCGCGAGATCGTCGGCGCCGCGCGCGAGACGCTGCGCGACTGGGCGTATCTGCTTCGGAGGCCGCGCGACTGGGCCGAGATTCCGTCCGCGCCGATACGTCGCCTTGTCCAGCGCATCGCGCACTGGAGAGGTGCTTGGTCATGAAGATACTCGTCTATCTGGAAAAGTCCGATGTGCGCGGCGGAATTGAGATATTCGCTGAGCGGCATGTTGCGCGACTCCGCGCCGAGGGGCACGAGGTGGATGTCGCGAGCGACATCCGTCAGGAGATGGGGCGGTATGATGAAATTGTTGTCCACAAGTGTTCCGATGTCTCGACGCTTGAGAAGTTCCCGCCCGAGAAGACGGTGTACTACGTTCATGACCACGAGCCGATATGTCCGAGGTCATACGCCTACACTCCGCTGAAGCGCAACTGCACGAGGCCCGGCGGACTCTGGCCTTGCATCTTCTGTGCGCCGCTCTGCCGCAACTGGAAGCCGGCGCTCAACCGCGTACTCTCGCAGGGGCGCAGGAAGCGTGCGATGGCGGGATTCAGGAAGCTTGTCGTCATCTCGGAATTCATGAAGGGCCGACTTTTCGCAAACGGCATCCCGGCGGAGAAGATCGAGGTAAAGCCGCCGGTGATCAGGGCGGGCGAGACCGGCGCGGAGGACGTGACGAGCGGTCGCAAGATCGACCTTCTTTTCGCCGGACAGCTCATCCGCGGGAAGGGCGTGCAGCTTCTCCTCGCGGCGATGGCGCGCATGAAGACGCCGCGGATCCTCGACATCGTCGGGACGGGCAACATGGAGCCGAAGCTCAGGGCTCTCGCCGCGCAGCTCGGAATTGCGGACCGCGTCCACTTCAACGGCTTCCAGTCGAATCCGCAGGACTGGATGCGCGCGGCGAAGTGCGTCGTCGTGCCGAGCTTCTGGCAGGAGCCGTACGGGCTCGTCGCGGCAGAGGCGGTCGCGCTCGGACGTCCCGTCGTCGCGTTCGCTATCGGCGGACTCCCCGAGGCGTGCGGCGGGAAGGCGACGCTCGTCCCGCCAGGCGACATCGATGCGCTCGCGGATGCATTGGAGTTGTCTTGACGCACAATCCTGAAAATCCTGTCAAAGCAAAAAAAAATGAATAACAAGGTAAAAGTCTTTGTCTTCGTCGACGCGCTGGGGTGGAAGCAAGTCGAACGATACGACTTCCTGCGCGACCTGCTGCCGAACAGGCGGAAGATAGAGATGCAGTTCGGCTACAGCTGCACCGCGATACCGACGATCCTGACGGGCGAGCGTCCCTCCGTCCACGGGCACCTCGCGTTCTATGACTACGCGCCGGAGAAAAGCCCCTTCAGGAAAATGCGGTTTCTCGCTCCGCTGCTGCGCCCGAAATCCTTCTGGCGCCGCGGCAGGATTCGCCATCAGCTCTCGAAGCTCATCAAGAAACTCTATGGCTTCACCGGTTACTTTCAGCTCTACGGCGTCCCGGTTGAGCGGCTCCCGAAGCTCGACTACTGCGAGAAGACCGACCTCTTCGTGAGGGGCGGGCTCGCGCCGGTGAAGAACCTCGCAGACGTCTGGAGCGAGCAGGGACACCGTTATCTAATCTCCAACTGGCGGCTTCCGGAGGCGGAGAACTTCCGCATCGCCGCGGAGGCGTTCCGCAAGGGCGAGGTGGATCGCGCGTTCGTGTATTCCGCCGCGTTCGACGCGCTGCAGCACGACAACGTCGGCAAAGACGAGGTGCTGAGGCTCAAGGTCGACAAGTATGCCGACACCATAAGAGCGCTGCACTCCGCGCTTGTTGAAGGCGGCAGGCCCTTCGAGCTCACCGTCTTCTCTGACCACGGCATGACGCCGCTCAGGGGCACGGCAGACGTTCCGTCCGCACTCGCGAAGACGGGCCTCGTCTGGGGCGAGGACTACGCGAGCGCGATCGACTCCACGATGGCGCGGTTCTGGTGGCTTGGGAAGGGGGAGAAGGTCAATGAAAGGGTTAAGGTTGAGGAGAAGGTGAAAGCTGTTTTGGCCGATTTCCCCGGGCATTGGCTCACAGAAGAGGAAATGAAGCGCCACGGCATCTGGCGCGACGACCGCAAGTTCGGCGACGCGATCTTCCTTGCCGACGCCGGCGTTCAGTTCGCGCCGAGCGACATGGGGATGAAGCCGCTGAACGGCATGCACGGGTTCGATCCCGACGACGAGGATTCCCTCGCCTGCTGGCTCTCGACCGTCCCAGTTCCCGATGGAGTCAGCCGCGTCTGCGACTATTTTGGCATCATGACGCGGTAGGCGATGAACCTTCTGCAAAGAGTTCTTGATCTCCTCTGGCCGAGGAACTGCGAGATATGCGGCCGGCCGGTCGACCGCGAGGCGCGCTACATCTGCGCCGACTGCCTGAACCGCATTCCCTTCGTCCGGCCCGAGGACGGGATGTACGAGATCGACGACGCCGCGAGCGCGGTGCGGTTCGAGTGCGAGACGCGCGAGATGATAAACGGCTACAAGTTCCGCAGCCACATATGGCTCAAGGACGATTTCGTCGACTGGATGGAGGCGGCGGCGCGGGCGAAGTTCGACGTCGCGGCGATAGACGCGGTGGTTGCGATTCCAGTGACATTCGGCCACAGGTTGAACCGCGGATACGACCAGTGCGCACTGCTCGCAAAGTCGCTCGCGAAGCGCATCGACAGGGAGTTTCTCGGAAGGGCGGTCGCGAGAATCGGGCACCCGAAGCGCCAGAGCTCGCTTACCGAGGAGGAACGCGTCGAGAACGTGAAGGGGACGTTCGCTGTGCGCTGGCCGGAGCGCGTGCGCGGACGGACTCTTCTTCTGGTCGATGACATCATGACCACGGGCGCGACGCTTTCGGAGTGCGCGAAGACTCTCAAGGCCGCCGGTGCTTGGCGTGTCTGGTGCCTCACTCTCGCCCGCAGCGTCAGGACATAAGACGTCGCCATTCGTTTGGATGAAGCTTCCTTTGCCTGCGGACGTTCTACCGCGTCGAGCCCCCTGGTCGTCCATCATTGACGCGAATGAATAATTATGGGATAATACGGGCGAATTGAAGGTAGATGAATATGGACAAGAAACTTTTTGAAGGTGACAAACTCGGTAAACGCGATCTGCGTTTCGCGATTCTGGCTGCTGTCGGCTTTACCTTGGTATATCTCATCTTCTCTCCGCGCGGGCTTGATCCCGCGCTCTGGGATGAAATGGCCGTAGCTGCCGGGATAAGGCCTCCGGCGAAGATCTTTCATGGCCTGTGGTGCGTTCTCGTTTCGCACTGCCTTGGGGCTTTGGGGGCGCAGAGCATAGCGCAGGCGCTCAGGATCATTGGCGCCGTTGTGGGCGGAGTGTCGGCCCTCTTTGTGTATCTCGTGGTGCGGCAGATCCTCGCGGCCCTCGCGCGTGTCAAAAGCCTTGAACCATGGAGTAGGATCGCGTCGCTCTTCTCCATGCTCGCGACGATCTGCTTCTGCGCGGGTGATGCCGCCTTCCGAGGAGTATCACCCGTCTCGTCGGCGGCCTTTCAGTTCCTGGGGCTGATAGTCTCGCTCCACGTCTTCCTCCGATTCCTGAAAGTCGGCGGCTTATGGAGGATTCTCCTCTCGATGCTGTTCGCCGGTTTCGTCGCCGGCGAGACGATCATCGGGTTGCTGCTCCCTGCCGTCTACTATGTCGCCAGTCGGCTTGCGCTTGCCGAGGCAATCAACGACAAGCAGAAGCTCGACGACGATCCAGGGCATTTGGCTTTCATGCCGTATTGGCGCATGTTCTTCTCGTTTGTGTTCGGCTTTGCGGCAACCGTGTCGCTGAACATCGTGGCCTTCGTCTCGCACGGCGGACTCGAGGCGAGCGGATGGAGCGCCTTTGACCTCGCGTTTCACTATGCCGTCGACTACTACGGCGCCCTTGCGGCGGCGGCTTCGCCAATCGGCTGGATGCTTGCCGTTACGTTTTCGCTCTTCCCCCTCGTCGTGTCTCTTGTCCTGTTTCCGATGCTCAGCCGGAACACCGAGCCGATAAGGTTCAGGGTCGGGATTGTGCTCCTTCTCGCGGGCGTGTTGGCGCTTGTCCAGTGCGGGCTTCTCCCGTATACGCGGCTCTGGTCCTTCTCTTCGGGCGCAGTCGAGATCAACTCCGACTTCCTTGAATGCGTGTTCATGCTCATGACGGTCATAACGCTTGCGCTCGCGGCGTCGTGCTTCGCCATCGGGAGCCAAGAGGTGTTTTACCTGGACGAAGACGACATGACGTTCAAGGTCGCGAAGCCGCGCGGCCCCGTGATGCGCAACCTCGTGCAGGGCGTCGTCATCGTCTGCATGCTGCCGCTCGTGTTTCGCGTTTACCGTCCTGTCGAGACGGAGCTCAGGTCCATAGTGCATGATGCCGTAGTGGAGACGGTGCGCGAGTGCGGTGATTCGAAGTTCCTCTTCACCGACGGGCGCCTTGATCCCGGGATCGAGCTCATTGCCTCTCTCATGGGGTCGCCGGTGAAGCCGCTCAATATGATGAGCGGCCCCAGCGCATGGGAGAAGTACATCCGCACGCGTGACTTCGAGGAGGGATCGCCCGACCGCGCCTCGGCGGAAATCGGCGTTCCCGTTCTTCTGCGCGTGTGGGCCGGCGAGATGACGAACGGCATGGACAATGCCGCCGTCCAGCTCGGCTTCGAGTTCTGGAAGAGGGCGAGGAAGCCGCTTCCAAAGTGCTCTGGCTTTGTCGCGCGCGAGAAGGGGCTTTCCGACGCCGAGGCGGAGCGCGGCATATCCGTCGCGAACGCAATCGCCGCGCGCATCATAAGGGCCGCGAAGGAGCATCCTCACGCCGCTGTCTCGCCTGCGCTCAGGAGCGCGGTCTCGGCCGTCTCGTGGCGCATCTCGCGCTTCGCCCGCATGAGGGACGACGAGCAGCTTGCGAACGAACTTGACGAGTGGAACGACGCCGTCAAGCACCTGATGCGCCTGATCGACTACGAACGCATGCGCACGTTCATGCAGATGACGCCCTACGAGGGCCTCAGGCTGTCGCTCCGCCGCGCCGACTTCGTCGAGGCGCGCAAATACGGCGCGACGGTCCTGCAGATCGACCCAGAGGACCCAGAGGCGAACTTCGGCACCGGCATGGCGTTTCTCATGGAGGAGAAGTTCAAGGAGGCGGAGTTCTATCTCGAGCGCACGCTCGTGAGGCGTCCCGACGAGCCCGCAGTCCTCAACAACCTCTCGATAATATTCCGCAAGACAAACCGCCTCGAAAAGGCGCTTGAATACGTCAAGAGAGCGCACGAACTCGCCCCGGAGAACGAGGAGATAGCCCGTACGCTCAAGGATACCGAGCGCGCTGTCGCGAAGCGCAGCGAAGCGCTTAAATCGGCTTTCAGGCGATGAAGGCCCTTGTCCAGCGCGTCACCGAGGCGAGCGTGACGATTGACGGCGAGGTTGTCGCCGAGATCGCCAAGGGGTATCTCGTGCTCTTCGGCGTGACACACGGCGACACGGAGGCGATGGCAGACAAGCTCGCCTCGCGCATCGTCAAGCTGAGGATCTTCGAGGACGAGAACGGCAAGACGAACAAGTCGATTGAGGACGTGGCGGGGTCTGTTATCGTCGTCTCGCAGTTCACGCTATACGCCGACACCGACCACGGCAATCGCCCGGGCTTCTCGGCGGCGGCAAGGCCCGATCTCGCAGTTCCGCTCTACGAGCGCTTTGTGGCCAATCTTAAGGCAGCGCTCGGCCCCGAAAGAGTGGGAACCGGGCGCTTCGGAGCCGACATGAAGGTGCGCCTTCTAAACGACGGCCCGTTCACCGTCGAGCTCAGCGAGCGCTCGTAGCGGCCGAAATCTTCTTCTCGAGTTCCGCCTTGAGGCCCTTGAACTCGTCGGACTCGAACGGCTTGTCGTTCCAGTCGATGAACGTCTGCTGGAGATCCATGAAGAATTTGCGCATCGCCGCCTTGTCGTCAATAGCATATTCGCCGAGAAGCACCTTTTCCACCATGTCAAACATGACTCTCTGGCGGGCGACGGGCGTTGTCGCGTCGGATTCGGAGAACGCGTTCTGCTGGAGGTAAACGGCGTCGAGGAACTCGGCCTTGAGGTAGGTTGTGAAGTCGGAGAGGGACGTTCCCTCCTCGCCGACGACCTTCATCATCTGGCCGACTTCGTTGCCTTTCCTGAGGACGCCGCGCGCCTTCTCGACCCTGGACTGCTCGATGACGGAGTTGTAGTGGCTCCAGCTGTCGAGAGGGTCGATTGCGGGGTAGCGGCGAGCGTCGGAGCGCGCGCGCGAAAGCCCGTGGAAGCCGCCTACGACCTTCAACGTCGCCTGGGTCACCGGCTCGTCGAAGTTGCCGCCGGCGGGCGAGACCGTTCCGCCGATGGTTACGGAACCGGTCTGGCCGTTCTTGAGCATCACGCGGCCCGCGCGCTCGTAGAACGCCGCGATGCGCGACTCGAGGTAGGCCGGGAACGCCTCTTCGCCCGGGATCTCCTCGAGACGTCCAGAGAGCTCGCGCATCGCCTGCGCCCAGCGGGAGGTCGAGTCGGCGAGAACGAGGACGTTGAGGCCCATCTGGCGGAAGTATTCCGCAAGCGTCACCGCCGTGTACACGGAGGCCTCGCGCGAGGCGACCGGCATCGACGAGGTGTTGCAGATTATTATCGTGCGCTTCATCAGCGACTGGCCGGTCTTGGGGTCGACGATCTCGGGGAATTCCTTGAGCGTCTCGACAACCTCGCCAGCGCGCTCGCCGCACGCGGCGGAAATCACGACGTCCACCTTCGCATAGCGCGCGGTAGTCTGCTGGAGAACCGTCTTTCCTGCGCCGAAGGGCCCTGGGATGCAGTATGTCCCGCCGATGGCGACGGGGAAGAACGTGTCGATCGTGCGGACTGTAGTCTCGAGCGTCTCGGTTGGGGCGAGACGGTCTTTGAAGCACTTGATCGGCACCTTGACGGGCCAGCGCTGCATCATCTGCACCGGGACGTCCTTCCCGTCTGCGCCGGTCAGGGTCGCGATCGTGTCGGTAACGGTGTAGTCGCCGTTCGGAGCGAGCGACTTGACCGTGTAGACGCCGCGCAGCGCGAAGGGAACCATGATCTTGTGGCCGGGCATCGTCTTGTCGTCGAAGATGCCTTCTGTGACCCAGCCGAGGAAGTCGCCTGCGGTGACGCGGTCTCCGACCTTCGCGATCTGGTGGAAGTCCCACTTCCTGTCGCGGGGGAGGCCGGGGATGTACATGCCGCGCTGCAGGAAGAACTCTGCGTCCTTGGATATTTTGCTCGCCTCCTTGGCGAGGTCGGCGAGAGGGTTCTGAAGGCCGTCGTAGACCTGCGCGAGCATTCCTGGCCCGAGTTCCGCTGCGAGGAGCTCGCCCGTGAACTCCACACGGTCGTCAACCATTAGGTCCGTCGTCGAGTCGAACACCTGCATGTCGCAGCGCGTGCCGCGCACGCGGACGATCTCGGCCATCAGCTTCTTGTCGCCGCATATGGCGTAGCCGACTTCGTTCTGCGCTACTGCGCCGTCGAAGGCGACCGTGATCATGTTACCGTTGACGAGTACGATTTTTCCGGTGGTTGTCATGGAGATATAGGGTTTAAAGTTTAAAGTTTGAAGTTGAAAGTTGAAAGTGATGGCGGTGGTGGTTAGAAGGTGAGTTTTGTGTCTTCTGTAAGCCGGTCGAAGGCAGCGTTGCCTTTTTCCTTTGAGGCGGCGGAGCGGCGAATCGCCGTCTTCAGGCGGACGGCGTATGTCGCGAGAGCGCCCTTGCCAAGCGGAGATTCGGGCGGCGTCAGCTCGCCGGCCGCATCCCACCATACCCTGTCTATCAGATCCTGGCGCTTCGCTACATCCTTCTCGGTGAAGCATGCGGTGATGCGGTTCTTCCAGTAGAGCGAGCAGCCGTCTGCCCGGCGCATGTACTTTGCGCCGTTTCTCGCGGCGGCCATTGCGTTGCGCAGCTGCGTCTCGAGGTCGCTCCATCCCGACTTGGCGACGATGTCGTCTGCATCGGGAGCCGCGGCGATGAACTTCTCCCAGCTGATCGGCGCGGGCGCGTCGAACTGGAGGGCGGGAAGACTCGCGACTATGTAGTCGACGGACATTACTTGAGGAGTTTCGCGAGGTCCGGGCGGAGGCGCTTGGCGAGTTCTTCCGCAATCACATCGCCGGTGAACGCGTGCTCCACGCGCCCGCCGTCGGTCTTGACCGAGAATCCGGTGCCGAGCGCATCGTCCATTACAACGGTTATGCTGCCCTGCGCGGCGAGCTGCGCCTTGAGCGCTGCCGCGAGCTTCGGGTTTGTGGCGACCTCGACGGGCCCGACGAGGCCCTTGACCGCCTCTGCGACGAGCGCGGCTACCGTCTTTTCGTCCGCAAGCGCCTTGTCGACGTCCGCCTTAAGGACGTTCTCGAGAAGGGTGGTGACCGACGACTCGATCTTGAGCATCGTGTCGCGTTCGGCCTGGCGGACGGTCTCTGCGGCGCGCGCTGCGTAGTCTGCGGCGGCCTTTTCCGCGTCCGCCTTGGACTTCGCCGCCTCTGCCTGCGCCGTTTTCACGATGTCGGCGGCCTTCGCCTTCGCGTCGGATATAATCTTGTCCGCCTCGGCGCGCGCCTTCTCGACGCCTTCGCGGTTTATCTTCTCCAAGAGACTCTGCAGATCTTCAGACATGTCGTTCCTCCAAAAAAGTGTATGAAATTATATCTTTTTTGTGGCCGACAAGTCAAGGCAGAGGGCGAATTTTTTGGCATAATGAGGGCGTAAGAAAACACCAGAAACGAGAAATCGAGGCATGAGAGCGTCAAGCGTAGCCGCTTCGGCGGGAAGATTGCGATAGAGGAAGTGAAGTAACATCTGCGGGGTTTTGGCATCGCCGCGCAGCGAGACTGATAGCGGTGGCGCGGACGCGGTGGGGCGTGTTTCGGCTTAGGGCGAGAATCGCCGCGCCGCCCGATGGCTCGCCCTCGCTTTCGCTTCGGGTTGGCTCGTGCACCGCACGAGCCACCGACAAGCGGCGGTTACCGCGGGGCTCTCGTTCGGCTCCAGGCTCGCGACGGCTCTCGCACATCAGACAATGAGCCGAGTTTAGCCATAACCGCCGCGCAAGCGGGGCTCGCGTTTTGTAGCGAGCCAAGCCGAGCGAAGCGAGTGCCGAGCCGTGCCTCGGCGTCTATCACTGGTTGCGTACGCAAGTCACTCTTACGCCTGCGACCTTCCGCCTGCCTCACCCGCGACCATCGGCTCGTCGCGGCTACAACCTTGCGGTAGAAAACACATGCCGCCGAAACACCCCCTCCGCTCCCGCGCGGCAAATCCGTCGCGCCGACCAGGGGCGCATCTCCGAGGCGCTCGGTTTCCCATGGCAAGTCCGCCGCGATTTCGTCCGCACCGTAATCTCATTTCGTCGCGCTTGATTTTGGCGCGGCTTTTTCGCTATAATACTCACATCCCGCGAGGCGAGGGGCGAGTGTAAAGTGTAAAACGTAAAGTGTAAAGTTGTGGAGGTTGCGGCTTAGCCGCTCCATAACTTTCAACTTTCCACTTTCAACTTTAAACTCTTCCACGCGGCGCGGGGTCATAGTCCGGAAAACGAGAGCAATCTCCGCCGGGCGCTTAATCAATGTAGCATCTACGCTACACGTCGTTCCTGCAAAATACGACCAATATTTAGGATAGAACGGCATGTAAGTGGAGATGCGCCTAGTTGGGCGCATTTTCTTTTCGTGTATTCTATCCGGGCCCTTGGTCGGGCTTTGCAGGAGTGCATGAGAGGAAGTGCGCTCTTTTTTATGCATGCGAGGCGGTCTCCGCGACGATTTATGCGCGGCAAGAATTTCCGCACTGAATTCTCACACAGAGGCGCGGAGTTGTGGGGGCATGGGATGGGCGATACTGCAGAACTTCATGCGGCGAAGCGTGCTAAGAAAGACGAGTTTTACACGCAGCGCGTGGATATTGAAAACGAACTGCGGCATTATAAGCCACATTTCAAGGGAAAGGTAGTGCTTTGCAACTGCGATGACCCGCGGCAAAGTGAGTTCTTCAATTACTTCGTTGCAAACTTTGAGAAGCTTGGGTTGAAGCGACTTATAGCCACTTGCTACAAAAGCCAAGATGTTGATTTGTTTTCGCAGGGAGAGTGTGAGCGGGCAATCTATCAGATATATGATGGTGACAAAAACGGAAATATGACACTCGACGATGACGAAGTATGTGTTAGAGAACTTAAAGGCGATGGAGATTTTCGAAGCGCAGAGTGTATTGAGATTTTAAAGCAATCGGATATAGTTGTCACAAACCCGCCGTTCTCGCTGTTTAGAGAGTATGTCTCGCAATTGATTAAATATGATAAGAAGTTTTTGATAATTGGGAATGTCAACGCGATAACCTACAAAGAAGTATTTCCGCCTTTCAAGCAGAATCTAATCTGGCTTGGGGCATCAATACATAGTGGAGATCGTAAGTTTGGGGTGCCTGAGAACTATCCGTTGAACGCTGCGGCATGTGGTGTTGATGAGAATGGGCAAAGGTATATTCGTGTAAAGGGTGTTAGATGGTTCACGAATCTTGACTACCCTCAGCGCCATGAGAAGTTGCCGCTATACAAATCCTATTCTCCTGACGAGTTCCCGAAATACGACAATTACGACGCAATCAATGTCGACAAGACGGCAGATATTCCATACGACTACGATGGTGTGATGGGGGTGCCTATTACTTTCATGGATAAATATAGCCCGGAACAATTTGAGATTGTGGGCATTACGAATCATGGGGAAATGGCTGGCATACCATTCAAGAATGGGAATTGCTTTGCTGAGGTTGGTGGACAACGAAAGTATGTTCGCATCCTTATTCGTCACAGAAATGAAGAGGGAAAGCAGTCGTGACAAGATTTCGTTCGCGCCGTAATCTTATGCTTTGTGTCGTTGATGCTTTGTTTTAAAATGCAATCCTGTCAATCATGTTAATCCTGTCAAAAAAACAAGCGAGAGACTTACCTCATGCAAATCACTCTTTTGATTGTGTTGCGGGCTTGTCGCGGATTCGGCAACTGAGTTTTTGGTAAAATATCTGGTAGCGAAAGATGTTGGATTTTGAGGCAGTCAAGGAGTTGTTGGGCGGGTTGCTCTTGCGGCCTTGCCTTGTGGGGGCGTTTGCCTTTCTTGGGGCTGGCGTGCTCTGCTGCTTGTGCAGGTTCTGCCGGAAGCACCTTGTCGGGCTGTGGCTTCATTCGCGTTCCCAATTTGTGGCGCTTGTGATTGCTGCGGGGATTGCGACTGGTGTTGCGCAGAAAACGACGAACAACGTACCGCCGAACCTTAATTCGCCGTTGCCGCAGATGATGCAGGGCGGGATTTCTCAGGCAGGATTTGTGGGGGAGGGTAATCTTGTAAATCCTGTCCAAACATCTCTTGACGACATCGCTCGCGGCTATCGACAGGAAAGCATGACGACCAATCTGGAGCCGTTTGCCGAAATGCCGTCAAATGCAGTCGAATACGCGCGGTGGTCGTTGCGC
>Ga0256405_10001661_pt1 | contig 58642 bp, 71 predicted proteins | sample RumenRJG_02DNA_FD_189096 | JGI IMG/M metagenome (GOLD analysis project Ga0256405, IMG submission 189096) | Bovine rumen microbial communities from Lethbridge, Alberta, Canada - RJG_02 | ecosystem: Host-associated > Mammals > Digestive system > Stomach > Rumen | place: Canada: Alberta... | reverse complement strand
GCACCACCCACTGCAGCCCGACCCACTGCAGCACGACCCACTGCAGCACGACCCACTGCAGCACGACCCACTGCAGCACGACCCACTGCAGCACGACAAAATCTTACATTTAATGATATGCTTAAAGACCTTGGTCTTACAGGTAAAGAATCTGCAGATTCAGCTGCGCTTAAGAAAGTACAGGATTGGCTTAAAGTAAGGCCAGGTTATAAAGCTGGTGCAAAAACAAATGCTTATCTTAAGCAACTTTCTGAACGACCTACATCACCAGTAGCAACTACTTCAGTAAGACCTATTGAACCAACTACTTCAGCAAGACCTATTGAACCAACAAACATTGCTCAGGTTGCAGGTTACACTGGAGCTGCTAAGCAAAGACAAGCAATTAAGTCTGGTAAAACAAGAAAGCCCAAGAATTGGCAAGCAGATGAAGGTAGTGGTTGGATTGACATGCATGGTGAACGTCACAATTATACAAAGGACTATGACCCAAAAGGTGTTTGGGCAAAACAGCATAACACTGATGTAAGTGATATTGCTAAGATTGTATCTTCTGGAAGGTAATTTATGGCACTATTTAAGTCACCTGCTGAAAAAGCACAAGCTAGGCTTCAGTCATCTCAGAACGACGCGCGTAGAAAAGCTATTAAAGATGAGATGTCTGTAGCTGAAGGCTCGTTTAATGAAAGCATTAAGAATTCAAAAGAAGCTGAGAGAAAAGCTCAGCAGGAATATAAGGCAGCCTTGAGAACTGGTGATGAAGAAAAAATCAAGAGTGCTATTGAAAACATGGCAAAAGCTGAAGAAGCAACAAAACAAGCTAAACAGGAAAAGACAGACGGACTGTCTAAAATGAAACAGTCGTATAAAGACGTTGGTAAACTTGAGCAGCCTGAGACACCGGTCGAACAAGCAGCTGAACAGACTGAAACACCGGCTGATGTAAATAAGTCAGCTAAACAAACTAAACAGCCTGAAAAATCAGCTAATGTAAATAAGTCAGTAAGTAGTGGTTCAGACCCTGTAAGAGACACTGTACGAGGTTCACGGCTGTCTGCTTCTTTTTACCGTGACCTTAGTGCTGGTTTGAAGAACAGGCCTGGTGGAAATATTGCAGATGCTAAAGCTGCAACAGCTGGAGCGCAAGCTCAGGTAGCACAGAATGCCTCCGCTAAACGTGGAATGGAAGCACAACAGCACCAGCAAATTGCTAATCAGAACGCCTTTGCTGAAGCTGGTAAAATTGCTTCAGTGCAGAATGACGCTGTAAATAGACAGCGTGTTGCTAATGCAGGCGCTGCTGCTGGTAATGCCGCAGCTCGTTTGCGTAGGACAAATGTACCAGATGTGCAATCACAACTTGCTAGACAAGATACTCAGCGCTCTCAGGCAGATACTCAGCGTGAAAAAGAAGACGAGATGGATGGAGAGGTTGCAGCAAATATAGGCCTTGAGAAGCAATACAGAATCGGTTCAAGAGACTACGATAAAGACCTTGATACATCTGAAAGATTGTCAATGGGTGAAGGTGCTAAAGAAGAGCCTTTTGAGACAGCTGAATCAGAACCTGAACCTGAACCTGAGCAATCCGCTGAGTCAGAACCTGAGCAACCTGCTGAGCCAGTACCTGAGTCAATCAGTGGCAATCCACAGCATGTTCTTAATTACATTACTTATGGTAATGACCCAACATCAAAAAATTATCAGCAGAAAGCAATGAGTGATAATGATAAAAAGCTTTGGGAAGCGTGGGGTAAACCTGAGCCATTAACTGAACAAGACGTCATGAATGTACAAGGTGGTTTTAATGGTAACATTGGTCAGTTGCAACAAGTTGTAAAAGATAAACGTCCTGAGTTTTATCAGAAGTACGTTAAATCTGATTTAGGTAAGTCAAGAGGAATTGACACAGCGCATCAGAAAAATATTGGTAGTGGTTTAACACAAGAAGAACTTGATAAAGCATCTACAACAGTTGAATCTGATGTCCGTGTCAAAAATGTACAAAAAGCGCTATCTGATTGTCGTATGAAATACATTCTTGAGGACTATAACTCAGGACGTGGTATTACGCCAGATGACTTCACGTGGCTTGCTAGACAGATGGGTGGCAAGTTTACTCATAACGACCGTGAGTATGACTTCTTTAATGATGATGACTGGAATGATGACGATGATGGCTCAGTACTTAAGGGTTATGCAGAACATATCAGGAATTACTTGTACACTTACAAGCCGGAAGCTACTGAGATTGATTCAAGTATCGACCCTGACGAAGAGCACATTGGTCCTATGGCACAGGATATTGAAATGGTAAATCCTGCATGTGTTAAAGAAACATCTGAAGGTGTTAAGACTGTTGATACAGCGCGCCTTGCTATGATGAATGCTGGTGCAATTGGAGATCTTGCACGTCAAATGCAAGAGCTTACAGATAAACTTAAGGAGCTTGGATTATGAATGCTAAAGTAATTATGCTCGCAGTAAACTTTCTTACATCAAGTCAAGGTAAGAACTTTTTGGAGAAATTGAAAGGTGGTAACTCAAATCTTGCAAAAACATTGCTACGTGGATTTGGGCAAAGGAATCCAACAGATATGGACGCTAGTGAGTTTATTGACCTTGCTCAGAACTTTGAAACTATTCAGCAAGTAAATCCTGAAGAAACAGCTAGAAATATTCGTGGGCTCATGGTTGGTAGACCTATTGACTATGTTATTCGTGGTATTGGAGCTGCAGCGTCATCTGCTACAGACTTCATTGGCAATAAAGCTGTTAATGATGCCAACAAGCTTGCATCTGCTATTCTCGCTGGAAGCCGTGGAACAAAGACTGCTAAGCAGGAAGAAGTATATGGCAAGAATGTCCGTGAGCGTGCTGCTGAGCAATGGGCACAAGAGAAACTACGGCGTGGTGAAAATGTTAAACATGCCACCGATGCTATAGGTAAGTTTATTGATAAAACACTTGGCGTATATGAAGCACGAGATGATGCTGCACGAGCAATGCAAGCTGCTTCGTACTTGAACGCACCAGGTTCTCTGTACAACTATATCAATGGTATGCAGTCACGTGCAAATAAAGCTGGAGGTAAAAAATAATGGCTACTAAACCAGTACTTAGATTTGGTGATGAATCAACTAAAAATCCAGTTACTAAATCAGCTGAAAATACAACTGTTAAACCAGTTAATAAGCCATATAGTGAAGAGCAGCATTGGGGAAATCCACCAATTGACAACAGACAGACTATGTCTCAAGTTGAAGATAAAGCAAATAAAGGTGTTAAAGAGATTGATAGTGCTACAGACAAGACTCAGGCGCGTATGTATAGTAAAGCAAATGAGCAATATAACAAGAAAAAGTCTGACCTTGATGTAAACGCTGGAAAGAATATTGCTAAGACTGGTGGCCAATATGGTTCATTAAATGGTAAAACATTCTCGCATACTTTGAATCTTATGCGTCAAGCAGATGCATATAACAACAAGCCGACTGAAAATATTCATAGGATTGGTTTGCATGGAGTTCAAGACCTTGGCCCTGCTTATAACAGACCACAAATTGAAACTGAAGAGATGCGTGAGATGCAACGTAACAGACAGCTTGACCTTACACAGAAGACACTTGCTGTGCAGCTTCAAGATGCCGTTAATCATAAAGACCTCAATGCATTTATCCAGCTCTATCAGCAGCTGTATAACACAGAAATTACGCGTAATCAGGCTGAGATTCTTATGCATCAATGGACACGTCAGCAAGAAATGTCAAATATCCTCATGAAAGATATTACTACATTCAATGCGTACTTCAGACGTTACTTCAGTGAAGAAACTTGTCGTTACATTTATGACCTTGCAATCAAGCGTCCGACTATGGCTCGTATGCTTACTCAAGCTGTGTTCGACGGCTTTATGCCACCAGACATTCAGGACTACTTGCTTGAGCAAGTTACTATTGCTAAGACAAATGAATATAAGTATAAAGGTCTTAGTGACTATGACGCATATAGACGTGCTGAGCAGGACATTGAAAGAAATGAACGTATGAGAGCTAATGTGGACGCTGCCGCTATTACGCAGGACCAGAGTATAAAGAATCGATGGAATGCTAGAAAGCAGGCTAAGGAGATTGGTAAGTAATGTTACAGATTGATATTTGCCCATTTGCATCTGATGCACTTGAGGATGCAATGAGACTTGCTCAAACCAAGTCACTTAACAGCTACACATTTTCTGATTGTTTGAATTTCTTGAACTACGTGTGGTCCGACATTTATAGTCAGATTTGTATGATTGATTCAGGGTATTACAGTGTTATTGTTGAGCTTAAAGACGAACTTACAAAGATTCCGCCTTTTGTAAAGAACAGTATTATTGTGTACACTGCTCAAAGTCCAACTGACTATCAACGTGACGTGTTCAGACAGTCTGGTGAAACTGACCAGCGTGCAAGCTACACATACCGTATTTCAGGTACAGATTTATTTTGTCCTGATGCACGTTATAGAAAAGTATTCCTTGAATACTGTCCTCAGCCTGCTCAGATTTTCTTTACACATCATAACCGTGACCCGAAGATTTACCCTGATGGTCATGATGTTAAGCGTGACAAGATTTATAATCTTTGGGAACTACAAGGATTTATTGATGACTTGCAGGTTGAATTCGACAAGATTGAAACACCACAAGAACAGATTGCTCAGATAAACAAATGGATTCTTAAACATCGCAATCAGCTTAATAACCAGGTTATTGATATTACAGATAACCTTATTAAAGAACCTGATGAGAATGGCAAGTGGGAACTTAAGTTTATTACTTGTGATTATCCATATATCTTTGTAAGTTATCAACATGATACTACTGGTGAATGGAAGTCAGGTTTCTTTGACAAGAACTTTGAGTGGACAGACTATAACCCATTCGAGTGGGTAGGTCGTAATGACAATGTTGAGTATCTTGAGTGCCATTACAACGACAAGACAGGTCTTGGTGTTATAATAAATGACTGGAATGACCTTGAGACTAAACTACTTAACATTGAGAAACTTCCAGAGATTGTTGGCAGTATTATCTTTGTAGAAAACTACTTTGAGTATAAAGCAAGTGATGGTACAGTGCTTAAGTTATCGCAAGGTTACTGGTACAACAGATACGCTACTGACTGGAACTATGAGAAAGTACCTGAGGTAACAGAATACCCTGCTGACCCAGATGACGATGACGTAGTAAACCTTGACGGTGTTCTGTATAAGTACTCTACAGAGAATGATAGGTGGGAAGCTGTAGACATAAACAGCGTAAAACACGTTGCTCAAATTGAAACTAAACCAAGAGTAAAAGAGCTTGGCTGGACACCTGATACACGTCTTGTTTATCCAGCTCCTGAGGTCTATCGCTACTTGGTTGCTAGACTTGCTGAAAAGTTTAGTGCTCTCAATGAGAGTAATATTATGGGAGTTCAGAGCGAACTTGCTGATGCAAAATTTGCATTTCAAGCGTTCTTGAAGAAAGATAAATCAGCATGGGAACGTATGAGAAACGTTAATCCTGCTACAATAACTGACTGGCTATAGGAGGCACTTATGACTATGACTATAACACCAACACAAATCGAAGCAGTATATAAACTTATTCCTGATAAAGCAAAAGCTGACCGCATGATTATGCTTGCTAAAAGAAACGGTACAATGGATTTTGCAAACATGCTACGAGATGCTTTATATAACAATGAACAGGAAAAAGGCTTGATTGATGAGTTTCTTGATGTTGCTTTGAAACAAGATGAGAATATGAATTATGTCAATGCAGGTTTACATGATGCTGCTCTTGGACTTAAAGACCTTGAAGGTAATGATATTTGTCCTGAGTGCAACAAAGCAGTACCTGCAGGTTCTGTAGATTACTACTATGATGTTGGTCGTAGAATGTGCCCACAATGCTACGATAAAGTTGCACAGGAATCTAAATCAATGTCAAATATGGACAGGAATCTAAATCAATGTCAAATATGGACAGATTAACTAATCTTGGTGACATTGCTAAAGCTATTACTGCTAACGACCTTGGAAGGAACTTGTAATGTATGCTACAAAAGAACTTGACCACGAAAAGCGTAAGAATCAAGAAGGTAGTTACTCACTTTACAATTATATTTATCACTACTTGCTTGACAACTTTGAGCCTGGACAAGTAACATCCTCTGCTCATCCACTGCTTTATCGTGAAGCAAAAGCATATTGTATCAAAGGTGGTAAGCCTGTAAGTGATGAAGAGATTAGAGATAGTATTAAACAAGCCATTGCTAACTTCGATGCTAATGATGGTGAGCATGGCGATACTGCTCATAATCTTGGCAAAGCACAAGATAATCAACTTGAATCTATTAAGAGTGCACTTAAAGATTTACGTTGGTAAGATGTAAAATTGTACATTTACATTTTATATTTTATAACTATAATGAAAATGTATTAAGGAGTTTGAAGATGGCTGGAACAGATGAACTCGCGGCTAGACTTGCGCAGCTTGAACAGGGCTACTATGGCGACAAAGAAGCTGCAAGACAAAAGCAGTTTATGGATGCTTATGGTAGTCGGTTCTCTAATAATCATGGTCTTGGTATGGCTATTCTTAACGAACTGGACGCACGTGGTGTTGATACTTCAGCTGCTGATGAAGCTGTACAAGAAATTCTTGATCAGCTTAGAACTGAATGTACAGAGATTCTTGACATGCTTAAAGATGTACAAGATGCTGCAATTCAAAACCAAGAAAAAATCGACACAATTGCTGATGCAGTTCAGAATCAAGTTGCTGAGAATCCTGATGCAAGTGTTTCAGCCGATCCAAATCTTGAGATCACATCTCCTGAAGAAGTTCCTGCGCTTGAGCAGCAAGCTGACCAGCAGGATGCAGCAGGTATGTTCGACTTTGAAGGTGAAGAAATGCCTGCTGAAGAAATGCCTGCTGAAGAAATGCCTGCTGAAGAAATGCCTGCTGAAGAAATGCCTGCTTCAACAACTCTTTCTGATATTCGTAAGAAACGCATTGAGCGAATGAAATCTAATTGGGGCAAAACACAAGTCATGAAAAAGAAAGAGAAAGAGAAAGAGAAAGAGAAAGCAAGTGGTTCATCAGGCTACTTTAAGCCTACTGAAGAAATGCTTGAAGCTGCAATGAGGGGGTATTAAGATGCTATCAAAAGAAGAGCTTTCACGTAAACTAAATGAACTTTCAGAGAACACATCTTCTGAAGAAGCACGTATTCTTTTTGATGACTTAAGCGATTATCTTAATGATGCGTATGATGGTCCGGAGCCTTGGGATGATGATGCAGGAGACGTAACACCTGAATATGCTGCTTGGGAAAAGAAAGCACTTGAAGATTTAGGTGTTGATGAAAGTATATTTGATACACTTAATTCGCTGTATGTACCAGATAATCCTGTTACAAGCAAAGTAGCTATCGACAAAGATGATGACGGTGATGCTGATGTGACAGTCATTAAGCAGGATGACGGCAACGATACGTCTTATGACTACACAAATGAACCGCTTTACACAGATGAGCAGTTTGATAAACTTTTTGCAAATGAAGAATTTCAGCGGCTTCATAAGGCAGTTGAAGACATTTTGTTGAGTGATGAAATGCATAGTGCAAGAATACCGTCAAAAGCACTCTTGGAAAAACTTAGAGGGGCTTTGAATGCACGTGACACAAAAGCAAAAGAAATCCTATCAGCGTCAGACGAGCCACATGATGAAAATCTTGTTGGCAATACAACGCGTGGAGCAAAGCCTGGTGAACCTGCTCCAGATTCAGATAATTTCACAAATGATATTGCTAGAACATTAGCAAGCAGACGTTGGTAAGGCCCCTGCTATGGCAGCCTAAATATAAAAACTAGACAGCATAATGGAGGAAAATATTTATGCCTATTTCTAGAGACCAAATTGAAAGCCTGTCAAAGCAGGTGTTTGTCGTTGAGTATCTAATTAACGGTATGTTTCCATGTCAATCAGACATTGTTCGGCTGATTCGCTCTAATAAGCGTGAATGGAAGTTTAGTGATAAGTTTGAGTATCGCATGCTGCTTGCCGGTACAAATACAGGTGGTTCTTTGAACTCACAGGTATTCAAAGAGAACGTTGGGCTTATCAATCCGAACGACCTTGAGTATGGTGTATTCCATGCTACGTATGGTACTGTTACTGATGGTTTTGACATTGACATGATGCTCAATCTTGAAACAAAAGATAAGCGAGCCGCATTCAATACTGATTTTAGTACACGCATGCACGCTCTCCGCATGAATGTTGCTTCACTCTTCAAGAACTTTGCAATCCACGGTCAGTTTGGTGTTGTTCATCAGCTTTCAGCTCCTTATCTCGATGGTTCAGACTTCCGTGGTGGTACATCTCCGCAGTTTAATGATAGCGCGGTACACGCTGTAACATCCGGCGGTGGTACAGCAGTTTATTTTTGTCCTAACGTGTTCACCGCTGCTTCAATAGGCGGCACTGGTGCTACGCGTGTTCCATTCCGCATCAAAGCACCAATTAACGTTTTTAACAGCAATTTCAAAGCTGGTAAATACCTCATTAAGACAAAAGAAAATCGTCCTTGGGGTGTAGCAGATGCTTCTGAAATGTACCTTGTTCTTGAGAACCAGCCTGGCTATCTAACATTGCTTGCTGTTGGTACAACAGTTTCTGATTGGCGTGATGGCGAATTCCTTGAAGTTGCTGGTAACCGTGAAGTTAACTCAAACTCTTCAATCTTTGAAGATTCTTGGGAACCTGAAGCAATTACTGTCCAGTACGGACCTTATGCTGGTAAATACTCAATGTTCAACTACAGTGGTACTCAGAAGTATACCAGTGGTAATAATGCAACTGTTGGTGCTATGGAAGGTCTTGCTGATATTTTTCCTTGGTACACTGACCCGAATGACCTTGCTTCAAATCTTGAAGTACGCCTTGGTCTTGAACGGCCGTTCCGTGGACAGTCTAGCCGCTTGCGTTATAGCACTGAGCAGGCTGGTGGATTTGTTATGCAGCAGGAAAACGAGCATATTATTGATGCTATCATGCGTGGTGCGTTCTTGACCAAATCAACGGTTCCTTATGCTGATATTGGTGTCTGGATGAATCCTGTTACCCGCATTGAGATGGGTTACGAAGAGGGTGGGAACGTTAAAGTTATCCGCGACAACTTCATCGAAGGTCCAATCGTTTACCAGCGCGGCATCAAGAAAACTTCTTACCAGATTGGTAACCAGGTAGTAAATGAAGTTGTTGAAGACCTTAATATGCCAACAGATGTCATTATTATTGGCCCAAAGAATGATATGTCTTACAACTGCTGGGACAACGCAACAGTCGAACTTGATAAATACATTCATGAAACATGGGGTAAATCAAAGCCACCGGCAATTGAGAACCTCACAATCCCGAATGAGCTTCTTGCTAAACTTGACCTCAGTCAACGAATCACTTACGGTCCACCGGCACTGCGCGATGGCCGCACTGCTTCATTCACAAATGGCAGCAACATCCGCCACCCGCAGAACAAGATGCCTATTGCAATGCACGAAATGGGTGCACTCTTTACAGAGTACCCGTACTGCTACACAATCGTGAAATTGCGCAAGCCAATCTTTGACATTACGACAGTCTAAGGAGTAGAGTATGGCAAGCTATGCAGGTCCAGCTCCCTGGTATAAGGGAGTTTCTGAAACTACTAAAACAGGTAGACAACGTTCTGCGTTACGTTCTGGTAACGAGGAATGGGACCTGTCATCAGGTTGGCATGCTAAACGTGAACGCGGCTGGCGTGGTAAAGGCATCAAGAGTGGTACAGTTAAAAAAGTAAACCGTATCACTCCTGATGGCCGAGTTGTTACAGTATACAAAAATCTTGGCTATGACGACACTATTGGTTTTCATAGCCATGATGAGCCGGACCAAGACGCTCTTGACTATGCGCTTAATGCTTTTGACAAGAACGACCCATCACATGGTCCAATTTTCGAGCAGGAAGGTTGCGGGCATATTGCTGAAATTGACTATGCTCAAGTGCAACAGGTACTGAGAGTAACATTTACTTCTAACGGAGCAATCTGCTTATTCTATCGAGTACCGACTGCTGTAGCAGGAGAATTGCTTTACCTTGCTAAAACAAAGTCGACTAGTGGTACAAACCCAAATGGTTCACCACGGCACAGATTAGGGATGGTTTTCTGGGATTTAGTGCGCATACGTGGACAGCGTCACGGTTCACGCTATCCTTTTGAGTATGAATCAAGAGGTAAATACAAACTAACTGGTTCTAATAAAAGATATTCAGTTGTACTTTCTGACGAGAACATTAAAAAAGTTCTTGGTAACAGGTTCTATGGCCGAGAGCTGAAGCCCGGTGAAAAAGTATCTGCGATACTGTCTGAAGAAGAGTATGCTAGATGGCAAGAAGAACAACACGGTCAGGCTATGATGGGTATTCGGATGCAGACAGTATTTGACAAAGACAGAGGTGCTAATGAAGAAGAGGTTGGCGGTGTCGAAATGGACTTTTACGATAATCATGCCACCGCTAATGAAGGTGGTCCAGGTCTTGAAGAAATACTTGGACCTAAAGATTATGCTAGATACTTGGAATTATCTCAGCGTATGTCTTTCGCTCGTAATGAAGCACAGTCTGCGCGTGAAGCAGAGCTTGAGAACAAAACTATTAACTTGTCTGAAGATGCTAAAAAGGAAATATGGTCTAAAGCATTTGAACGTGCTAAGACTGACCCAGAGCTTCAAGGTAAGCATGGTAAGCCAAACTTGCAAAAGATTCAAGACTACGTGTTCAGTGAAATGGATAAGTATGCGTTTAATGAAGATTTTGCAGATAAGCGCTTTAAGACTTATCACCAAAAAGCATCTGCTAATCCTGCGCGTGTTACAGTAACACCGCATAGTGTTTTTGCTAGTGATAAGACTGCTTTGAATGATTACTTGCGTTTGGAGTCAGTTATTCGTAAAGCAAATAAACCTACCAAGTACGCTGCTACGTATGTTGGTAGACCATGGACAATTTCAGAGCTTAAGGATTTTGCAAATGCCAGTATACCTGGTGCAATATCTGTTGAGCATGCTCCGCTCTACAAGCGGCTGATACAAATGAATGATTATGAGGCAGCTTTGAACTTCCTCAAGAATCATAAGCATGAGATTTATAGCAACAAGAAACTTGTTGCTAGACGACCTTATGCATCACAATATGACTTTTTAACTATGGAGGAATAAAATGCTTGGAGCATGTAGACTTAATAATAAAAGCATGCGTGGTATTCGACGTGAAGCTGCTTATCAGTGTATGGCAATTGACCTTGCTATGCTCGGTGTAATTTCAAAAGAGGAGTGCGAGATGCTTATTGGCTCTGGTATTCCAAAGAATGTTCTGCTTCCTAATGGTTCAGCGGGTAAACTTGTTTCTGAACAGACTAAACAGACTGAACAGACTGAAGAAACTGAAGAAACTGAAGAAACTGAAGAAACAGCTAACAGTGACGACGGTGATGAAGCACAGGAGTAAAGCATGAGCTCGTTTACAAACTGGAACGGTCCACAGGGATGCGGACCAACAAAAGACATGTGGCAGGAACTCATTAACGAATACAAACAGCTGCTTGATTCTAATAACTATGTTCAGAAAGAAGCAGGTAAAGGTCTTTCAGCAAATGATTTCACCACTGCTCTTAAGAACAAACTTGATGCAATAAATGAAGGTACTGCTTCAAAAGACATTGGTAACATTGCTTCTGGAAGTGCAGGTCTTGTTACTGGTGATGCTGTTTACCAGTTTTGTAAAGACTTTGTTAAAGGTGTTGCAGGTCAGGGCTTTTCAACAAATGACTTCTCAAATGCTTATAAAGATATTCTTGATTCTGTTAAAGAAGCAGCAAGCAGAGATGTTGCTGTAGCACTTACGGACGCTGATGCTAAACTTGTTACTGTAGCAGTAATTAACACCGCTCTTGAGAACTATATTCAGAAAGAAGTAGGCAAAGGTCTTTCGTCAAATGACTTCACTGATGAGTACATCACACTACTTAATCTCATGACTGAGTATAGCATCATATTTAACTTCAAGCACTTTGAAGCAGTAGTTGGTGGCTCAGATATTGACGGAGTTTATTACATTATTGGCATGCTTGATGAGCATGCAGGCACTGCTTATATCAAGTTTACTAACACTAAGTCGTTCTCGGCAGTAATTAACTTTGCTGTCACGCCAGAGTGGAAAGGCGCTTTGTCAGTAACAACAGACTGTGAACTTAAAGATTGTAAGTTCAAAGTCGTATCAGGTACTGGTTCAGATGGTCAGCACCATGCTTACCTTGCTATTCAGTCATCAGAATGGTTTAGTAACTTTGCAAGTTCTGATGGTGTAGGTTGGTTCGACCATCTCGAGTTCTTCGGTTCAGGAATTAACTTTATTCCAGTAGGTACTGAAAAATACAAACGACCTGTTGGAAATTGTGCTGACGTTTGTGATTGTCTTTCAGGTAAAGGCTTCAGCTTCTCTGAGCTTGCATCTGTTTTGCTTAACGTGCGAATTTATCGTGGAGCAGACAATCCGTATATTGCGTTGAAAGACATCACTGCTCTTGAACACGCTGGTGTAATCAGTCAGTGGACGGATTATGATGACAACGGAATTGCAATAAACGTTCCAGAAGGTTATCATGCATGCGATGGTACGCCAGTTCTTGCTACTGATGATGTATCTGACGAATTCCGCGCTAAGTATACTGAATATCCTCTTGTTGATTATTCGATCATCAAGACAAAAAGTTCTGTTGAAGTTGAAGCAGAGGATATTGACCAGTCTACACAGTCACTTGCTGAAGCAGTTTGTGCACTACATGGTATTAAATTCTATAGAGGTATTAGTACACTACCTGATACCGCAAAAGAAGGTAAACCAGTTATTGTACAGACTGGAAATACCTATTCAGTATATGCATATAATAGTTCTGAAGGATGGAAGAAGTACTCTACAGAGTTTAATGACATTAACAAAACAATCAGTGCTGTTGCTGCGGTTATTGCTGCTCAGCATGGTGCTGATGTTTATACGGTTTATGATTCAGTTGCAGCACTACCGACTGGACTGAATGTTGAAACAGGTGCCCTTGCTATTGTATTTGATGGTGTTGCTTATAACGTATTCAAGTATAATGGCACTGCTTGGGAGGTACAAGCATAATGACTAAAGAAGAGCAGAATCAGATTATAAAAGATGCTATGGTGCGTAATCTTCAGAAAGAAGATAGCATACCTGACAGTATTGGAGATACGTACAGAAATTGGCTTGCTGGTAAGATTCAACAGGCCAGTGCTCAGCTTCAGCAACCTGCTCAACCTGAGCAAGGACAAGGGCAACAGGAGGCAAGTTAATGGCTGACCCTAAGGAAATACATTACGCTGGTAACCAAGTCATCTATAATAAAGAGATGACAAACCAGAAGATTAGAGAAGCAGTCACAGTTGAACAGCAACGTGCTATAAATGCTGAAAACGCACTTGCCACAGCCATTAGTGATGAACTAACACGTGCTACTCAAGCAGAAGAACTGCTTGACAGCAGGCTTGATGAAGAAGTTGCACGTGCTAAGGCTGCTGAAAGAAGAATTGACAGCAAAGTTGGTGACACAGCTACGCTTGAAACTGAAGCTAAGGAAAGTACAGTTGCTGCTATCAATGAGCTTGTTAGTCGAGAAGACGAGCTTAAAGACAGAGTTGATAATATCTTGCCTTATGACGATGTACCAACAGAAGGTTCTGAGAAAGGTGCAAAGTCAGGCGGTATTTTTGCTGCTACACGTTTTGCAAGTGTCAAGGTTGGTGAGACAATGTTCTGGCCAGTATGCGACATTGAAAAACGTGAGGTGCATTCAGATAAACCGTTTACTTTCACAATTCACGGTGTTGAATATTCAGTTGAACCACCTGATGGTAATGTTGACATGAAAATCAGCAAAGACATTCCTGATGGCTGGCATGCTTGTGATGGTAAAGCAGAACTACTTTGCTCTGAATATCCTGAACTTGCTAAGTTCTTTGGTGGTACACAGAACGATAATGGCTCATGGAACAATGACGGAAATAATGTGGCAGATGACTGGATTAAAGATTCAGATGAACTTTCACATTCATTCAATGCTAAAATCTGGCTGCCGTATGTACAGCAGAAGATTATAAAAGTAAAATACTAGGAGGACAGTATGAGTTCACAGGTACTTGGTGATGTCCAGCTCTGCACTAAACAGGAAATCGAAGCAATGATTGAAGCTGTTAACGTTCCAGAGTCTGAGATTGACCATAAAATTGAAACTTCTACTACGGCACTTGAGCAGACAATTACGAATGCTAAAGCAGAACTTCGCTCTGAAACTGAGCTTGTTGCCGCAGGACTTGCTCAAGAGGCACAAAACAGAGCAAGTGCTGATACAACTCTTGATAACAAAATTCGCGATGAAGCACAGCTCCGTGAAGACACAGACGATGCTTTGCGTTCACGAATTGAGCGTGAAGAAGGCGTGCGTGAAACAGCTGACCACGAGCTTTCAGAGCTTATAGTTGCTGAGACAGCTGCTCGTAAAGAAGCAGACAACGGCTTGCACGATGAGTTCAAAGCATTACTCAAAGGTAAAAAGTCAGAACACTTCGAAGACACAATCTTTTGTGTAAGACTTGAAAACATTCCACTTGCTCAGGCAACTGTTGAGCTGCATGATGCCACACTTGAAATTGGTGATATTCTTGCAACAGTATCTGCTGATTATCTCCCTGAAATCCCTGTAACATTCAACTTTGTTGCAGAGCTCAGGAACGTATCATCGAGCGAGCTCGAATACTTCTATATTGGTGTTCGTCTTGATGCAACTGGTAATGCAGTGATTATCAACAAGACAAAACTTGAAGGTGAATATATTGGCAACGTAAACTCAACAACATTTATGTATATTACAAAGGAGTAAGCTATGGCATACTGCTGCGTAGGAAGCATGTCCCAGGCTGACTGGGAACAGATTAAAAAGATGTGCAAAGCAATGCATAAAGAGTTTGACAGTAAAATGTCAGCTCTTGAAGCAAAGCTTGAAGGTGAGATTCAGGAACTGAACGTCGAACAGATTCAAACACTTAAGAATCAGATTCAGGCGCTCAGTATCCAGATTAACACTATTATTTCTGGTCAGGAAATCCAGGACCAGCGCCTAGATAACCTCGAAGTAACATGTGCTAACCTTGAGATCACATCAAGTGAAGTTCTTGAAGCATATAATGGAGCGTAGAGATGTCAAGAATTAACAAATATCTTGGACCTACAGGTCTTACAGAACTTATCAATCTTATTCAGGCCGACTTCCAGAAGAAGCAGGATTGGATGCAGTTCCCTGAAATGCCTGATGCTACACTTTACCATGGTAAGGTTGTTCAGTTCACAGGCATTACAGATGATACCTACACCAAGGGCTTCTTCTACTATAGCAATGGACTTGAATGGGTAAACATTGCTATCAGCAATGCAGTTGAAATCTGTGCTGTGCTCCCGCTCTGGGATGACGCAAAAGCAGGTATCATTTACTATGTTACTCCTGAATCTGCATGTTACATCAAAGGTTCAGAACGTGACACATGGCTTAGTATTACTGGTGGTAATAGCAAGTCGTTTGTGATTGTTAATGCACTTCCTGCTTGGGATGTTGCAAGCTCTATGCTTATCTACATGGTAGTAGGTGATGACTACACTGTAACAGGTTACATTAAAGATGTAAACACAGTTGGTAAGTTCTACCAGCTTGGCGGTGGTTCAGTAAAAGGTTTCGAACTTGTAATGACACTGCCAAGTTACGCAGATGCTGACCCTGATGTACTGTATCTTGTAATAAATGGAACAAAGCTTGCTGGTTACGTTAAAGACATAAATACAGCTGGTCAGTTCTTTGAGCTTGGTGCAGCACCTGAACCTGCTTTCGAAATCGTTGATGCATTGCCTGCTTGGGCAAGTGCTAGTGTTGACAAGATTTATTTCTTGAAAGACGGCTCTAAGCTCTTCGGTTACATCAAGAACGAAGCAGGTGGATGGTTCATGTTTGGCAGTTCTGGTGGCATTGAGCAGGTAACTGTATTACCTGCTTGGGCTGATGCAGACCCAGACATCTTATATCTTATTCCTGATGAGAATGGTTTACTTTCTGCTTATAAGAAAGACCCAAACACAACAGGAAAATTCTTTGAACTTTCTGGTAATGATGCAATTACCATGGAAGATATTGAGGACATCTTTGATGAGGTGTTCGGTGCTTAGAGTGCTATAGGAGGTAAATATGGCAACTAAACAGTATTTGGATAAAGCTGGTCTTAAGGAAGTCCTTGAGAAGCTTAAGGAAAAGTTTGCAGAAACTGATGCTGTAATTTTTCGTGGTGTCGTAGCAAATGTGGCAGGTCTCCCTGGCCTTTCATCTGCAGCTGTTAAAGCAGGTGATATGTATACAATCCAGAACGAGGATGTAACAACAGCAGACTTCGTTGAAGGTGCTGGTAAGACAATCGACCCTTACTCTGAGGTTGTTGTTGTGAACCAGGGCACTGCTACTGCTCCTGTTCTCAAGTGGTACGTTCTTGGCAACGTCTTCACAATCAAAGACAAGACAAGTTTTGGTGCTACACTCCCCGCCGTTCCGTTTGATGGTCAGGCATTTTTGTACACAGGTCCAAACACCTTTACGTACGAGGCTGCAACCCTTGTTGCTGATGACGACCCCGCTGCTCTTGGACTCTACGAGTCTGATGGTTCTGGTGGGTACGTGCTCACATCAGACACAACACCTGCTGCTGGTAAAACGTACTACGAGCGCCTTGACGAGTATGTCAAAGGTGGAATCTATGAGTATGATGACACCAACTCAGAATGGGTATTGCTCTCAGGCAATGATGCTATGAACCGCATTACTGAGTCAGAAATCGACGACTTGTTCAGCGAACTCTGGCCGTAACCCTGTAGGGCTGGGACTTAGGTCCTGGCCCAGTTAAACACTATTACCAGTATTACTAGAATCTGGCAATAGTGGTAATTTTGTTTTGAATGAGAAGGTGAATAATATGGCAACTAGAAATTATCTTGATTATGCAGGTCTCAAAAGAGTACTTGCTAAATTGCTGCCAGGTGCAAGAAAAATATGGCACGGCACACTTGCTGAATGGGAAGCTTTGTCAGCAACTGAGAAAGCAAAATATGACCAGGCAGAAGTAATTGATGAATACACAGGAGTACCTGTTGTAGTAGACAAAGTCGAATCAGGTAATCTGAACCCTGTAACTAGTAACGCGGTTGCTAAGGTAACAAGTCATGACCTTAGCACATTAACTTGGAACACTACCTATGTTGACCTTGGAACGTGGCCTACAGGGGGTATCTTAGAGAGATGTGGCATTGTTCAATTTACTAAGATTTTTACAGTTAAAGCGGGCATACCTGCTGGCACAATTATTTGTAGTGGACTGCCAAGACCCGCTATGGCTGTGGAAATACCTGTAGCTTGGGATAATGATACGGCAAGAGGTGGTTTCTTTTTTAACACGAATGGCGACATTTCTGTATGGGGTGATGTTACCACTGATACAAACTGTCGAATCAATCTTGTGTATATTAAAGCATAATAAAATGGAGGACTAAGATGAGTACACAGATAAAAAAGAACGGTAACTGGGTGACAGTTGCTGGTGGAACAAGAATGTGGGTCGGTACAAAAGCTGCTCTTCAGGCTGCTCTTGATGCCGGTGAACTGGTAGACGGCACAGCAGTCATGGTCACTGATGACTATGAGGAAACTCCAGCACTTGATTACTATATCATTCCTGTAAGCACAAGCATTCCAGGCATCACTATCACTAAACGTGATAACAATTCAAAAGGCCTCTCCGCTGTACGAATTGGTAATACTATTATCCTGAACTTTACTATACATGTATCAGGGACATTTACTGGTACAGATGGCTGGTATGATTTGTTTGACTATGATGACATGCTCAACCACATGCTTAAAGATGGTGAGACAGTCTCTGATATAGGAATACCGTACTTTTGTTCAGGTATAATTGACAAGAGTGCAAACATGCTTGACGGTGTATTGCAAGGTAGGTCAGTATACATGTATCAAGGTACATTTAGTAACAGTATACAAGGACAAATTACTCTGGTTGTATCAAAAGCTTAACAGGAGGAACAGAAAATGAGTATGGGAATTATTGAATCAGGCGAATACAACAAAGTTGCTGGCCTGGGCGGCAAGGCTGAAAATACTATAATCAAGTCATACACAGGTGTAGAGTATAGCCTTGCTAATGGTGAACCATCTAGTGTTGCAGCACTTACTCCAACAGGTTGGTTCAACACTGGTTTGAAAGTTAACGCAGCAAAAGTAGCAGTTGTGTTTAGACATCAACACTGTATAGATTCTAATGGTGAAAATGTATACCCAATGGTACCTTACAACGTAAGTAATGATGTTTATGGCAATCTTATTTTTCAGTTTATCAACATTTCAGATGTTACTAAAGAATGTACTAAATGTCGAGTTTGGTTTAATCTTATTGGTAAACCGGATGACTTGCCAAGTAACTAAGGATTCATGAACCATGGAAACACTTGCTACTATTTTAACATCTAAAGATTTTCTGTCAAGCATTCCATCAGTGATTCTGCTGGTTGTTGCTATTGTGATTCTTGCTAAGATTATGCATGTCAAAGTGCACACTAGTCATTTCACAATTGGCGGTGAACCAGCAGAACGCTGGACTGAGCGTAAAATCATACAAGAGCAATGTGATTTTACACACACTTACCTCATGGGTCTTATCAACAAGATTGAGGCCGTGTGCCCGAACAAGACGCTACAGTATGACGGTTGGTTTACACGTTGCATTCTTGAAGACATCTATGATGAGGTTGTTCACTGGATAACGTTTAACCATATAAGCAGCGATGAAGCATACGTAACTACTAAACAGAAAAAGGTATGCTCAATGCTTTATTGCTACGACGTGCTTCCAGAGTTTAAGACACCTGAGTTCCAGGAACGTGTTAACAGATGGGTCGCAGAAATTATCAATGAACTTGTGCGAATTCGTAAAGTGTATACTGAGCAAACGAAAAGAGGATGAATCATAATGGCAAATCTTAAATTCAAAAAGACTATTATCAAAGTGCTTCGCAAACCAAAGTTGCATATTGAAATCGACCATAAAGAAAAGATTTGTGAGATACTTCACGAGAACCCAGGTACTTATGTACGTGGTACTAAACTTGTTAGTCATGAAAAGATTAGTCTTGGCAAGAAATACATTAGAACAGGTACAAAAGCTACAGATACTGTTAATATTCTTTCCAAAGCTAGTGATATACATAGACAAGCATATATAGCATATAATATAAATGTGAATAAACGCTGGATAGATTATGAGTATAAAAAAGCATACTTCACTGATGCTATTGACAGTGTATACAACAATGCTGCTGAACAGTATTATACATCTTGCGATGTTGACATTACAAATAATTCTGATGTTACACTGTATTTTTATCAATCGCGCTGGGCTGCAATATCATCCAGTATTGATAAGCGCTGCTTTGCAGAAGGCCATACGGCGTATACAGCAGTCAAGAACGAATGGGTTGTAATCAAGCCTGGCGAAACAAGAACTATTCAATGTCGCTGTATTCTTATAGATAACAAAACCTACTCTGTGTATATGTTTGTACTTCAAGAGCCTGTAGTTAATCAGATACTAAAACTGCTTAACTGGAACATGGATGTTTTCAAGATGCATTCTTGGCGACAGCTTAACACTATTTGTAGTAATGCTATAACACGATTTAACATAAATATGACCACACAGGCGCCTCAAAATGGTAAGTTCACTGCTTATAGGCTTGCTATACCTATAGCATCAAATTTTGTCAATAATGGAGTACAAAGCAAAGTGAACGCAAGTTTGATGGCACTACCTGAATATAAATATGAGGAACAATTTATTGAGAATAACAGCTATGGTTTATTGATGGGAATCAGGAGGAGGAAATGAAATGGTTAAAGCAATTCTTAGTTGTATTTTTGCTATGTGTTTGTGTGCATGTGTCAGCACAAGACGAACTGACAGACTTGTCATCGAACATCAAGCAGAAATTGATATACTTGAAAGTGAGCTCCGTAGTCGTGACAGAGCAATTGACAATGCTGTCAGAGAACTTGAAGGTATCACAGCAAGAAGCTCAGGAATGGAAGGAACAATCAATGAGCTTATCGAACTCTTTGATGAGTATCAACGAACAGTTGAACAGTTGTTACGAGACTATCGAGCAGCAGCAAGCAAAAATAAAGAAACTACTCAAGATAGCAAAGATACTGTCCAAGGTAACATTAGTTATATTCCTAGTTCTGCTAATTCGGACTTTATGCATGGCTGCAGGTTTCATATGCTATGCGAAGGGCATAAAGTTGCCACGGTGGCTGGATATACTTTTATAGGAGATGAATAATGACTTACACTGTAAAGAACGGTACTTGGTGTAAAGACAACACAGGTGAGTACCTTAGTACTACACTCACAGGCCTTAAAGCAATGCGTAAAGCTGGACAAGTACCTGAAGGTACACGTGTAGTTGTTCATGAGCCAAAGTATAATACAGGCGATTTGGTAAAGTCGTTTAATCCAAATTGTCCTGAAGGCTGCTTCGTGCCAGATGGCTCTGCTTTTGATACAGAGGTCTACACAGACCTTGCTACTATGTTCCCTGATGGTAAGTTGCCTGACTTACGCGAGTGCGCACTTGTCATGGTTGGTAGATCGGATAGAGCAGAGATTGCTAATCATGACGAATATACTATTGGGCAGTTCAAGGATGACCAGTTTGCTGAGCATAACCACAGTGTCACTGACACAGGACACGACCATAGTGTCACTGACCCAGGACACGACCATAGTGTCACTGACCCAGGACATACTCATGGTCGTGGTACACAGAACATCACTGGTCAGATAGGTACAATAGGTGTAGATGGTGCGATTGATGGAGCATTTTATGAGTCAGGTAAAGCTGGAGACATAAGGCAAGAAGGTGAACCTGATATACAGGTAGCATTTGATGCTAGTCGTGCTTGGACCGGACGTTCTACAAACGAAACGACCGGTATTTCTATAGATTCAGATATGACTGGTATTTCTATAAATTCAAACACAACTGGTATTTCAGTTGATAAAACAGGTACTGGTAGTGTGACGCATGGTAAACAGGTTGGTGTTTACTTTTATATTGCATTCTAGGAAAAGAATAAAAAAGCGTAGAGGTTGCTCCTTGCCCCTACGCTTAATTTTACCCGGCTAACGCCGGGTTTTTATTTTATCTTGTAGACGTAGTATTCAACAAGTTTCCCGTACTTGACAGTCTGCGAGTTAAGTACCGTGTCACAGAACCTACGCTTAAAGTGCGTGAATCCGGTCTTTCCACTATACCACTTCTCAACACTGAACCAGTTATCAGGCATACCAGCATCAAGAACTTTCTGGAACTCTGTAGGTTGATACACATCACGTGTGTACTCTTTACCTGTGAGCAAGCTCAAGATGCGTGTACTCTCGCGTACCGTAAAGTCTTCAGCAAGCCATTCCTTTTCCCTTGCTTCACGAATAACATCAAGCAGGTTGTACTCAGCGTCCTGCTCATCTGCTATCTCAAGTAAGCAAAGAAACAAGCAGCAATCAGACCACATCATCTTGCCGATGATACTCTGAATCCCTTGATACCTCGTTTTTACGTCTTTCAGCTTCATATTCATTTCTCCTTTTTATGCACTCAACACAGTAGTAAATTATTCTGCCGTTCAGCGAGTAGCATGACATTGTACTCGGCTGAAAACGTCTGCCACAACATTCGCATGTTCTTTTAGTTTTCATAGCACAATACCTTAAAGTTGTCATTATCAGGAGTAATGACCCAGTGATAGCCGTTGACATCACCTTGTGTGACACCTGAACTATATAGTTCATGAATACACTTCTTAAGCCTCGGACAGAACTTGCTTAATACTAAAGTATTATTTGATGAATCCCATTGAACGATCGTGTGATCGTTAATGTCTTCAATCTCCTTATGCTTTTTAAGCAGTTCCTTGTTATCCTTGTCAGCGATGCTAATGAACTCGTCATAAGCCCAGTAGCAATATGGCTCATCAGGATGTTCCTTAAACCACTGCTTTGTTCTCAAGAACGTGTCTTTAACTATTGCATTAAGCATTGTGTTAAACGCGTGTGCTTTATAATTCATTTATTAAGCCACTCCCTTGCTTCATCAACATTGCGCGAGTACAGGTGCAAGCTATCAGCATTCCAGATAATCTTACCTGCTGTGCATTTAACACCTCTGATATTAAGCTCTTCAACGACTTGTTTAAGAACCCACTGCTGCCAAGCAAGGTCATTGCGCAAGCCGTACCAGATGTCATTACTGCGCATGTGTACACAAGCGTTTACTTTACCTTCACGAAGCAGATAGCTTACATAGCAGGTGCAAATCATGTCGTGGTTAGCATGCATGCCGTCATTCCACTGTTTATGGATTTCTGGCCGCGTGTAGTACATTACAGCTTGCTTTGTATTATTGTCGTCGACAATAGCATCAATAACATGATTGAACTGCTCATGATTATACTTGCTGAATATACACCAGCCATAGTTGCTGTTTACATGACCACTTTCAGTTGCACAATGTTTCCATACCTTGTTGTTCTCAATACCAGGATGTCCTTTGATGCAGAGGTCCTGTGACTGGTACCACTCAAGTTCGTGCTTGATGTAACTTTCAGATGAACCTTCAATATGCTCATCTGGGTTAAACTCGACACGACAGCCGATGAGTTCATAAGCAATTTGTGCTTTGTTTTCTTCTGCTTTAGCTTCAAACATAACTTCAAGTATCTGCTTGTAAGTCTCGGTATTTGTCATTTGCCTGTGCTCCCAAATCCACCATTAACAGTTGCACGTTCAACATTATCGTGGTCCCAGCTTTCACAGTCATAGCGTGGTACACATTCAATCTGACTTACTCTATCACCTGCTTCAAGAACGACTTCTTCGTCTGTCCCATTAAACAACGGAGCATGTATCTCTTGACCATTATAATCAGGTTCAATAATTGATGTGGGCTGAAACAGGCCACGCTTAACCAACAAGCTACTGCGCGGGTACATGATAATTTTCATGTCGTCAGGTATCTCAAATCCCACTTTAAGCCCAACTACTGCTGACTTATGCGGTGGAATAACTACCTTTTCAGGTACTGCTAAATCAGCACATGCTGCCTTTTTTGTCTTGTAGACTGGCATTATGCCACCTTCAAACAAGATAACTGGACAAGTAACTTGTTTCTTACAATTACAACTCATAGTTGCCTCCTTGATTTGATTTATAAACCATTTAATACTGCTCATGCTTGCAAAAGCATAGCCGTACATTGATTTCTTAAATACAGTCACTTAGTTTCTCCTTGCGAATAAACATTCCGCCTTCAGAACCATCGCCACAGAACACCTGGAACAGTATGTCCCAAATGCTCAAAGGGTTTCTATCAGTCTCAAACGTACCAAGGAACTTAATCTTGTCATAGCTGAGACCAACGTATCTGTAAAAGTAGTAAACTTTCTTCACAGATAAACCTCACTTTCAATAACTTGCACACGGTCTTGACCACCAAGATACACACGATGGCCGGCAAAGAACATATCTGTTTGCTGAATTACTTGACCTGGTTTAATGTCCATGAACTCAACTTCAGTATTTAACAATTGCTCTATTGAATCTTTTGTTAATATAACTTGCAGCTTTTCTTTAGGCACATTCTTAATGGCTTTAAGCCTTTGAATAGTTTCAAATAAACTTGCATGCGTTACCATTAGTGTGTCTCCCTATAGTCTGCTTGGAAGAACGCTGGGTCAAAGTTACCCTTCTGCATCTCAAGATAAATCTTGTTAGACCAGTAACCCCAGTTAGGACCAAGCTCACATTCAGCTTTAATAGGTACAAGCAATTCGTCTTTGAATGCATTACCCATGATTTGCTGAAGTTCAACTGCTGCTTCTGTACCTTCTTTGTTGAACGGTACAGAGTTGACCTGCTCATCATGTACTAGCAAGTGAAGTGTAAGTATATCGTAGATACCTGCTTCATCTGCTGTTACAAGCGCCTGCTTAAGAATATCTGCTGCTGTACCCTGGATAAGTTTATTGAGCATTTTGTAGATGAAATCGTTAATCTTTCCAGTTGCAGGGTCGAACACAGGCTTTGGTTTATGCAAGCGTCTGCCACCCATAGTATCAACATAACCTTGTGACTTAGCAAGTTCCTGACACCATTGCATTGTATCACGAACTACTGGGAACTTCTTATGATAGTGGTCATACATTTCCTTCGTGAACGTTTCAACATCCTTGCCTTCCTGAGCAGCAAGTTTTTCAAACAGCAGGTAGTTTTTATCCATTGCTGTGCGCCAACCCATGCCATAGATACAGCCATAGTTAAACGTCTTAACAACAGGACGGTAAGTCATACCTGTCATACCCATGACAATATTATGCAAATCCGCTCCTGCTCTCAACTGCTCACGGAACCATTCAGCCTGCTGACCTTTTGCAAAGTGTCCAAGTAATACTGCTTCAATCTGTGAGTAGTCATCTGCAGCAAGCATCATGCCAGGTTCAGGCAAGAAGAGTGACCGCATATCCTGGCTGAAGTCTTCGCCATGACCTTTATTACGTGCTGGAATCTGCTGAAGGTTCGGTGCTTTACAAGAGAAACGTCCTGTGACTGTACCACCATCTTCACGCAGCATGGGATAGAATGTACAATGAATGCGGTCTCCAACAACTCCAGCAGCAAGTGAACCTTTCAAGTACTTATGCAAGATAGCATCATAGTTCTTGAACTCTTCAATCATAGGAACTACTGGATGATGTATGCGGGAAATAGCATCAACACCCCATGACTCGTTACCTGTTCTAGTTTTTACAGGACTATGTAGACCCATCTCGTTCATGCGAGCACCAAACTGCTTTGGACTGTTAATAATCTCACCAGTCAATCCGTACATCTGAATAAGTTTCTGCTCAGCTTCATTTCGCTTTGCTTCAACTTTTTCTGTGAGTTCAAGCATGTGTCGTATGTCAATACGAATACCTACTTTCTTCATTCTGAGCAGTATAGGAATAATCTTGCATTCAAGATTATAAACACGCTGAAGGTCACGCATATAACGCTCTTGAGCTTTGAATAGCATGTACGTTGCTTTACAGTCCTGCAAGTTATATTCTTTCATCTTGCTACGACCTTCAGGGTCAGCCCACACTACAAGAGCATTCTTCCACACATCCTGCAAGTAGTTCTTAGTAAGTAATGCTTCCATTTCAACAGCAGATAATTTCCAGTAGTCACCAGTTGTTGGCTCAAAAATTGTACCATCTTCAAGCACGCCATACTTCTTAACTGCTTTAGCAATGAGCTTCATCTGCTGCTGCCAACCATCAAACCATGCTTCAATTGTTTCATTCTTGTTCTTTCCAGGAAGACCAAGACGTCTACAGCAGTCATCCAAACCAAGCGACTGATACTCGTCAATCAATGCAGCACGTGTCATTGTATCGTGAAGTACACCATTGACTTGCATATCATAACCACAGTACAACCAAGACAAGTCATAAATACCATTATGAAATATCTTATCTACTGTCTTATCAGCAAGCAAGTCTCGAAGTTCATGTACATCATTAGGATTATCAAAGTCAAATACCTTGCTAATACCATCACCATATGCACCACAACACAGAATGCGTCCGTCCATTCTGCAAGAGCCGTCACCCAACTCTTTAAGATTCGGGTCGAACGTCTCAATGTCTAATGCAACTAGTCTATGCATTTCCATTCTCCTTCCAATATCTTTTTGAAATATGTATCAGGCTCTTCTAACATTTCAGCAGGTACTTTAATACCATTGATTTCTTTATAATTTTTGAAACGTTTTGGATTGTCTTTGAATCCGATTGTCTTAGTAAAGATAGGCTGCGCAATGCGCATTATTTGTGGGGTAGATAACCGGTCTTTATACCGGTCAAGAAGTTCTTGTAGTTCTTCACCGAACTGTTGTGCTATTTCCTCCATAGCTGGCCTCCTAGTAATAAATAGATAAATATGGTCCGCTTTCCATGGTTGCAGACATTATGCCAAATTTGTCCTAACAGGATTCGAACCCGTACGCTCAGCACCAAAAGCTGATGTGCTACCATTACACTATAGGACAATGGTGGACGTGCAACCTTCCCTTACTCTGCTTCGTCACACGCCCATTGCAGAACCCAAAGATTGTACTACGATATTCCTAAGAATCTCTGGCAAATGGAATAAAGCTAGTTTAAGGTACTATCGAACCGCTTAAAGCAATCACATCTTAACATATGCTAAAATATAATTACCTTATTAGCTAATAATTAAAACACAGTGTCTGAAGCATCAGGCTGGTCTGAAGCAGCATTTGAATCCGTTTTCTTGCTAGCAAGAATCTGAAGGTCCAAAACCGTAACAACGATGTTTGTTCTGTGTACGCCGTTCTTATCGTCATACTCGTCAGTTGACAAAGTACCTGAACCAGCAACCAACGCACCCTTTTTGAAGATCTGAGCAATGTTTGCTCCACGATCACCCCACATCTTTACCTTAAGCCAGTTTGTCTTGGCATAGTCACCGTAACCGATGTTGTTAGCAACGTCAAACTCTGTAATGACTTTGCCAGATGGAAGTGTTTTTACCTGTGCGTCTTTTGTAAGACGACCTGTAAAGTTATACGCGCTTAAATCTGCCATGTTATGCCTCCTTATTGAACAAAAACTCGCATTCCGCCTGGTGTGAACCACCCTGACGGTAACCTTCCCATTCGTATTCTTTTTTGCGAAGTTCTTCATAAGACTTGAGTTCTTCTTTAGTTGAAGTCAAGTTATAAAGAATGTTATTACTGAACTGACGCGGCAATGCTGCTCCCCAAATCATCTTTGACAAAGCATCAGGCATAAAGTCAGTGTACGTTGGAACTAACTGTCCAGCAGTGATGTTTTCTGGTTTACAGAACTTCTTCCAAGCAGACAATCCCTGAGCCTGACATATGGTGATACCATAGTGGTCAAACATCTCTTCTTCGAGCTTATATGAAAGCTCGCTGATGTGGTTCTTAGCAGGTGAACCGTTGTGGTTTGGAGTACTGAACAAGCAGCATTCAACGTTCAATTTAGGATTGTGAAGGATGCGTGACAGGTTGTAAATGAATCTATTCTGCATTTCAAAGTCCATGTGCTCAAGAACCTCAAAGCATGTGATAATGAACGGTTCTTGATTGTCAAATACCTCTTCCAAGCACGCAATAATCTGGTCGACGTCCTCAGTGCTTGTGAAGTCCATGCATTCAAGCAAGAGTGTCTTGTCCCAGATTGGTTTATAATCAGGACGCCAGTGCTGACATTTGTTGTAGTCAGTACCAATATAGCACTTGTAATCAGGACCACGTCTCATCATACAAAGTGCTTTAAGCAGGTTTGTATATTTACCACAGCCAATATCAAATATATTTTTGCCATGGAGCATGTCAACAACCTTGCTGAAACGCAACATGTGAACGAAGTAGTCCTGTGATGTCATTCCGTAGTTAAGGTCGATGTCACGGTAATCACCGTAAATGTCAAGTACAGAAGTGTTATTTCCCATTTTCACGCTCCCAGTGTGCAAGAAACATCATGTTACATGCTACATGATACAGGTGGCTTAAACCAGATTCAGGGTCAAATTTTTCACCTTTACGGTAAGCAAGCAAGTGTCTCATTGCTGCTGCGTAATAACGATTTTCCATGTTATCCACGTTCTGCCATGAGTTCTCTTCGTATTTATCAGCACCAAAAGTAAGAACTTCACCAACACCTTCAATAAACTCTGGCTCAATCAAGTCAAGACGATTTTTGTGTTCATCATGCTTGACACCAGGTTTAATATTTACATTGTTATTTACTACCACTGTAATCTCCTTGAGAAAAGCCCTGGCAGAATTGCCAGGGCCTAGTTTAATTACTCAGCTGCTGCGTCTGAATCAGATGTGATACTGAGTACTGTCTGCTGAATAGCAGGGAGCTGCGGTTTGACATAAGTGTCAAAGAGTTCACGCTGAATAACTGCGTTCTTCTGTACCTTGACGAACTTTGCCATCTTAGCACCTTTCTTCTGCGGGTTGTCGACCAAGTCAGAAGCGAGGTCCCACGAGTAAGCAAAGATTGGAGCCTGCATACCGTTTGGAAGAATCTGTCCTTTGAGCTGTGTGTTCCATGCTTTGCATGTTTTCATGGAACTTACAGTCGGGTTGAACAGCAAGACACCTGCTTCAGGATGCTCAGGCAGCATTACAGCATAGATGTAAAGTTCCTGAACTTCATTACCTGTGTCAGGGTTAATCATCTTCGGATAACCCTTACCGCCTTTCGGCTGCTGGACTGTGACCTGGATACTGTGCGGTTCATAGCGACCAACCGTATTGAAGGGGGAAACATTCTCGCGTTCATTCCAGATTGTTTTGAAAGCAAGAGGTACAACAGTGACAACGTTACCATACTCCTCACCGGTTGCTGAGTTACGCCATACACCAGGTGTAGAACCATCTGCTGCAGCCTGACCATCTGGCTGTACCATACCAAGATAAGGAATTGCCTGCTCATTAGCAGTAATCGAATCAAGGCCGGCACCTGCCTGGTCTTCCAAAAATGACATGTCCTGTGTCATAATGTCTCCTAGTGGTTTGTAATAAACCACGTCAAAATGATTTAATATACTCATGCGAGTATGATATAACTATACTAATAATATATTAAAAAATATATTATTAGCTAATTATTTTATTTCAAAGCATATTGCAACGCCTTGTGTTGAACTGACTTTAGTGCTTTACCTGCTGCCAAAGCCTGAAGCTCTTGAATTGTCAAGTATACATACTTACCAAGTTCTTTAACACCGTTATAAATGTCAGTAGGTATGATAGCAATGAACTGTCCCTTGTGATAGGTACTTGGCAAGTTATGCTTCTCGACAATCGTGAACTCTTCAAGTTTCAGACCTTCATCCTTGCTGCACACACGTGTAATCATCTTGTTTGCACCACCACATACACCAACAATCTGGAAGTATGATGTTGGAATAAATGGAAACGCCTGGATGTTTTTAATCGGTGAACGAACAGGTGTGCTTGTAACACGAATATTCATTCCAGGTGGAATAACTGTGTCATCGTCAAGCTGCAGTGGGAATACACCAGTTCCTTCGATTTTAAGTTTCTCGTAACTTTCCCACCATTTACGTGCAGCTGGTAAATACGGTTGAATCTTTGAGACCAGTACATACTCCCATACAGGATCGTCAAAGATAACTTCATTTGTTCCTTCTTCCATTTTATTCCTCCATGTTTAAGTTAGATTCGTACTCATCAATCTGCTGGTCAATCTGCTGTACAATGCTTGACCTGCCACGTGACTTCCAATACTGAATCTCATCAGTATGCTTATACTTCTCAACACCCTTTGTCATGATTCCTTCGTCCCAGAGTTGCTCATGTGAGTAGCCAAGTAATCTAAGGATTCGATATGCAGGGAAGAAGCATCGCTGTCGTTCTCCGTCCCATTTGCTATCCGTCCAGAACGTAGTGTCAATAATTGCTTCAGCAGCATCTTGATACTCTTTACGTGTAGGCATAAGCCTTCGACCATTAGTTTGCTCAGATTTTTTAAGTGGTCGCTTTTTCCAGAGGTCAAACAGCTCTCGCCATCTAATATCATATACGTGACTCCAGTCCTCGAGTAATAACTTTTGTGTTCCTTCAACTTGTATACCGTAAGCAACACTGTACCTTGGCAGCTCAACAGGGCTTCTCGTAAGTCTTGCTGGGTCGCTTGTACTTTCATCGAATATAAGCCTTTCCGAGACGCTAGTACAAAGGTAAGCGTGGAGCCATGAGTATTCCTCAAGCGTTGTAGGAACATCTTTAACACGAACAAGGAGGTGATACGACTTAGCACCGGAGTAAACCAATCGGCAGGCAACTCCATCATTAAACAACCTTTCCGCTTCTTTACGCGCAAATTGAAGTCTTTCGCTATAGAGTAAATCTGCTGGTATAGGTTCTGTTCCATTTGTAAGTTCCCACTCCTCTGCTCTCTGCTTTTCAAGTTGCTTGTTAAGATGTGAAGTTTCATCTGATTCAAGCAAGAACGTATCCATATACTGTACATTCTGCGACTTATTTGTTAAGTCTCTTGTACCAGGCTTCATTTCATTTACAGTTTCAAAACAGCCACGTGAATCAAGTTTGAACTTATTGTTAACACGAAGGCGCGTACCAATACGTTCATCAGGTTTAATCATTGCCTGTGTTACAGGTTTACTAGGCTGTATAATTGTTTCTTTAGGCTTGTCAGCATCTTTAGCAAGGTAGAATCTAGCAGTAGGTGACATACGGTAACGCCCTGCTATCTTCATAAAACCGCCAGGCATTGGCTCCATGTTTGAATCAATGAGGATGTCAAAGTCAGCCAACAACCATGGTGCACAATCAAGCACACCACGTTCAACAACTGAATGTGGATATGGCTTCATACTGCCCATCTCGTAGAACACAAGAGGCCTACATAATGCTACAAACTTCTTGAAGTCCTTATACTCAGGCATGAACTGCATAGCACCCTCACAACTGATTACATCTGTGAGCTTTCTACCATCTTCAAGCTGCGTAACAACACTATTATTAAGCAAACTCTGTCTGATAAATGGAGCAAGTGCACGCAAGATAGATTCAATCTCAGTTGCTTCAGTAGTACGCGGTAATGTAAAGCAACGGTTGTAAGCAGGTGTCTTTGGAAACTTACGCAATTCTATCTTGGCAATTTCTTCATTTGTGAAGAGCTCATGTTTGAACTGTGCAATAAGGTCCTTGTCATCCTGGAACGGTGTTCCAACTTTATTATAGTTTGCATCATAGCCGTAGAGCTTTGAGAATACTTCATCGGCTAATGATGACTCTTTTCTAGTGAAGTGTTCATCTGCTTCCATTATCATAAACCGCCTTTGGTCCTCGCGCCCATCAAACTTAATAGGCACGTCTTTGTTTGTAGTCATAATGAAGTCAGTGTAGCTTTCCTGATAAATAGGGTCAACACCTTTTTGCTCTTTACGAATTGTAGTAGCAGTTGCTCGTGATTTCAAAGCACCTGCTGGGTTACGTTTATCTGTCTCTTCTTTTTCTTCTTGACAGACAATAAGAGCATCTGCATAGTCTGCGTTAAACCTTGCTGTAGCATCATACTGGTCTGATACAATGACATTGTCCTTACCAAAGAGACCTTTACAAATAACTTCAGCAAATGTAGTTTTACCAGAGCCCTGCGCACGTGACACTATGATTGGAACAACCTGTGTCTTGACGTTCGGATGAAGCATCTTAGCACGCAACCAAGCAAGAAGCCATGGAGCGCACTCGCCTGCAATGTGTTGTATATATGTGTATATATGACTTGTATCTCTACCAGTCTCTTTAGCAAATACTGGAAAAGGTTTTGCCACATTAAAAGCATCGCGCTCTTCATTGTAATAACCACTTGGAACTACATAGTCTCTGTAGAAAAGTGGTTTATGTATTCCATCAGACTGTTCAGCGGCAATATATGCCTTATCATAAAACTTGAATCCCCCAGGTACCCAAGGCGTTTCTATGTATTTTGAACCATGTCTTTCAACAGAAAATAATACAGACCTATAATAGTTCATAAAGTCTGATTGTGTAAGAAGTTCTCCTTTATGTGAAACACAGAAGAACTTGTGATTCATAGTCATATAAACCACTTTGTCAAGCAAGTGGTCATGTGCCCATTGTTCAAGTTCTTCTGGTGAGGAGAAACCTTGTCCTACAAAATTAGCAATTTCAGCATTGAGAATGTTTATTTTGCTTTCAGCATTTTTGTAGGACAAGCCATATACATCATCGTACAAGTTACTCACGATGAACTCCTCGTAGTTTTATTTTATTTTACTTTTGTTACTGACAAGATCTGAATGTAAGCCATGCTAGATATATTGATGAACTTAGGCTGCTCATCATTAGCATTCTTACCTTCATTATAGAACTCAAGAAACTTGCGCTCATTGAGTGCATTACAGAATTGTGCTTCTGCTGTACGGCGAATCGTGTTCTCATACTCTTCTGGCAAATCTTCAGGTACACCCGTGATTACCATATAGGTTGTTTTGACACCTTCACCAGCCAAATTGACGTCAATGCGATACGTCACTGACTTTGTTTTCTGTTCCGGCATCTGTGCTTTCAGCACCTGCTTCTCCATTTTTCCTGCTCTTGAACTCATATAGAGCCTCCTTAATAAATTTATTACACTTAAAACAATACCAGCCACCAGGTCTAGTATGTATTAAGATATGTTTACAGTGTGGACAAACACTCATTATACTTCAAGCTCGACTGTTGTAACTTCCTGGAAGTGAATACAAGCAGGGATGTCATCGATAGCAATCTGCTGCACTCCAGTCGTTGCACCAATCTTGTCTTTCAAGAATGCTTTGAGTGATGTAGTATTGACATTTGTGTTTTCAATAAACGGAATACCGTTCTGCTCGAGCTTTTCCATATCTTCAGCAGACACAGAAGCATCATGCTTAACAAGATGACCACCACCGTTTTCACGAAGCCATTTAACAATCTTTGCTCTGTCTTCAGCATTTTTATTTGGCTGACAGTAAAAGTTACGTTTAACTTTGAGCATGCCACCAGAAGCAAGACCGATTGAATCAACACCTGCTGAGAACATTTCCTGTGGAATAATTACATTAGCATAGTGTTCAAACGCTTTCTTAGCCTGGTCTGCTGCTGCTGCAGTTTCAAGCATTTTGATTTGAAGTTCTTTAAGTTTCTCACCCATCTGAGAAAGGTTCTTAAGAACACCTTTGTCTTCTTTTGAAATACCTTCGCTGAGGTAATCAAAATCATCTTTTGCCATCAGTGGCCTCCTTAATTTTAGAAGCTAAGTCGTTAGGCACAATTGTCTCCATACCTTTAACTATAGCTTGCTGTTGCATTTCAAACACAGTTCTAATGTGTTTGAGTTTCTCTTCTTCAGGAAGCTCTTTTGGAAAACCATTATACATAGTTTTGCAGATGTTAAATGAACTATCTACAAGAGCATCTAATATTGGTTCCATAAGCTCTCTGAGGAAAACTTTAAGTTTAGTATCGTCCATACTAACAACTATAACGTAAACATACCAAATATTTGATTATTAGCTAATCAAAGTTTACATTCACAATTTAGTAAACTTGTCATAGAACTCAGTGCGCTCACGGACAAAGATTTTACCTTCGTGATTAGCATACAGACAGTAGTGAAGCTCTTCACGACCATTCGTGCATTCAATCAAATCGTCACTCAGCAGGATGTACGCTTTTCCTGTCTTGTTGTGCATGAACAGTGTCGCTTGCTGTACCAAGTTCCTTGTCAAGAATGCTAAGCCTTTGAGTAGGTCCATTTGTGTATTCCTCCATTTTGTCCAATGTTATCTTTATGCGGTCAAGTACCTTATGGTCCTTGCTATACCACTTATAAAGCTCATGAATGATTTCGTGTGTCTTTGCATTGAGTGGCATAAATCTATTCATGTCACTCAAGTCGTCATACCTGCAAACATTAAGGTCCAAATGATGCAGGTTCCAGCCACGTTCCAAAGGTTTCTTTGTAATAAAATCTTTAGATGTATGCAACCTACATTTGCATTTGAACTCTTTCCATTTACGTGTTTTACGAAAGTCTTGTCGCTGCTTGTAGTTCACTAATCATCCTCCTTACGCATGCCACTTTTCAACTTTATCATACTCCTCAACTACTTTCTTGTAGCCAAGAGCCTTAAGCAAATCACAAAGCGCCTGGTCTGCATCAGCATGTGCAGATTCAACATCAGGATTTTCCTGTGCTGCTTTCAGTTTGTCCATATATGGACGCAAATCAAATGAACATGTCATGTATTAGAACATCTCCTCTATTTTCTTTTCACGGATATACTCAAGCAAGTTCTTTTTCATCTTAAGTGATTCCATAATCGTCTTGTCAACAGGACATGACACATAATCAATGTAGGTACAAGGATGTTTCTGCCCCATACGGAAAGTGCGGAACTCAGACTGCTGTCTTAATTCCATACTATACGTATTACTATAGTAGATTGTTGCATGAGCATTCTGCAGGTTAAAACCACGAGCAACTTTACTTGTATTAGCAACCATAATTTGATACTTGCCCTGCTTAAAATCTTCCATTGAGCCAACAGTCTTCCAACCAGTGAAGAGCATTACACTGTATTTATCTTTAAGCATGTCGTATATTTTTGCTGCTTCAGCACTGAATCTTGTCAAAATAAGAATTGGCTTGTCAAGCTCATCGACATCGCGCATAAGCTGCTCAAGTTTAGGATTGGTATCTCCAAGCCATGTAACTTTATCAGGCTTAATATCATAGTCATCATCTGCCCACATAGGCAAGTCTTCATCTGGCTCTTCAACTTCATGCGCCATAATAAAGCCTGAAGCAATCTGCTGAAGTCGCATTGAAACTACAAGTTTATTCTTAGCGGTTGATTCAACTGTGCCATCTTCTGTTTCGTATTGAGCAAGCAGGTCATGCTTCATTGCTTCATAACAAGCACGTTGAGCATCTGATAGTGGAACTTCTTTTGTCACGTAGTTTACAGCAGGCATGTCAACACAGTCAACAAGTTTAGCAAATACAGCATTAGGCTCAAGCAGCATCTTAAGTTCATCGGCATGTTTGTACGGACCCATGTAATGGTCTTGATGCTTGACAGTCATGTATGTGTCCTCAGAGCAACCAAATACACCGAATGCTTCCATGTAATCACGACATTCATGAATACCCTGCCACGTCTTTTCAGTGAGCATAACATTAACTACGCGGTCGTTGACGCTCAGCTGAGTATGCATGCCGTAGTAATTCATAAATGAATAGTAATTACGGCCAAAGTAATTTGGTTTAATGAACTCCATGATTGCCCACAAATCCATTGGACCGTTTGTAACTGGTGTACCAGTAAGCACGATACGTACAGGATTCTTTTTAACTGAAGCAACTACTGTCTTGCCACGCTTAACGACGTCATTAAACTCATATAACATACGCTGAGCACGCTTGCTTGTCGGATTTTTAATTACAGTTGCTTCATCAATAATGATGGCGGTTTTATGATTGTTTGCCCAGTTGACCAGTGTTTCCCACTTATGTGGTGTCGAGAACGTGTCAATATTAGTACAAACAATATGTAATTTACCGTCATTATCGTCAAAGTCGTAGAACTTTTTCTGACCTCCACGACCACCAATAATCTGACCAATACAGTTAACACCTTCTTGTGCAATTGCTTTGGACAGTGTGCTTTCATCATTGCACAAGTCGTCAAACCACTGCTTATGCACGTCATTAGGTGCAACAACAAGCAAACTGTCGATAACACCAACCTTAAACTTGTCGCAAATAATCATCATTGATGTAAGTGTCTTGCCGCATCCCATCTCAAAGAACAAAGCGATCTCATTTTTGTCTTTGAACTTGTTGCGTGCATTCTTCTGATGGTCAAACAGTTTAATTTCCTGGTCATAATCCGTTTCATGAACAGGTTTAACCGCGCTTGTTTTCAGTTTAACAGGTGCCTTAATAGCTGGTATAGCAGATGCCTTAACAACTGGTGTAGCAGCTGTGTTCCTATTGCTAAGTGCAAGTAATCTTTCACGCTCAGCTTCATCAGCTACAATCTGCTCTTTAGACCTTGCTTCTTTCCAGCCAGGACAACACTTAACAGGACCTGTAGCAATATCAAGCAATGAACACATAGCTTTTTTACTCACAGGGTCCTGATGTTCTTTGTCCCATAATTTACAGAACAAACACATCCTAGTCATTTATTACCTCCTCACAATCTGACTCGTCCAACTCAAACCATTCTGGGTTATCTTCGAAATGCTCAATTAAAGCATCACGCATGTCTTTAGTCTCTTCAACTTTGTTACCGTCTTCATCGTGCCATATAGCTTCAACTTTGTCAACATCAAAGTTCTCTTCAGGCGGATAACCAGGGTCACCATTACGCATGTACATACAACCAGGGTAATAACTATACGTACCATACGCAGTACATTCAATTGAATAGAGCTTATCACCATATTCAAACTCAAGCTCGTCAAAATGACATCTACAATTAGACATTTTCTTCCTCACTTATGAACTCGAAACCGTGGTTTCTTCTTTTCTTCAAAGTAAGATTACACACAGGACCAGCATCATTATGATAGCCAAGCGTAAGCGAACCATACTGCTTGATACCATCATAAGGACAATTATCACTTGTAATACCCTGCTCCTCATACCAGCGTCTTACAAGCCGGTACAAAATACGCATGCACAAACGGATTTGTTTCTCTGTTTTATTCATATTCGTACTCCTTCAAAAACTCTTCAATAGAAACATCAGGAACTCTGTTCCAACTCCAGTCAAACAATCCAACACTAAGATTCAGCCCATTGTTTATACTGGTTACATGGAACTTTTTACACGTGTGCATATTCACTGCTATTATATCCTTTGAGTTCATGAAAGTTCTAATGAACTTCTGCAGCTTAAGGTCATCGACAAATGGACACTCGTCATGGTACCGTTCATGCCTTACCGCTTTGCCATCGTGTGTGATTACCTTATCAAGGTACTCTTCACCTGCTCTGATGATATGCCCGCAAACATCGCAAACATAATCTTTCTTTGCTGCACGTATAATAATATCAGCCATAATTATTCAGCTCCACAAAGTCTATCCCACTCAGCATCAGGTATGCATGACCTCGGAATGTGGTGGATTTTATTGTCACCTCTCTTACCAACAAGGCCATACATAATGCCACTGATAAAAGAAACACCATAACACATGTTACACTCAGCAAGCAAAGCAAGTGTGCTTAATGATGTGCATGATTCTTCTGAATATTTAACAACAATTTGTTCTTCAGGTTCTTTTGGCTCAGGTTCAACCTTAGTCTCTATAGGCTTAGGTTCTTTGGGTTTACGTTCTGACTTAACAGACGTACCACCGTTCCTATACTCTTTATAACACTGCTTTTCATCAGCATTCCAAAGTCTTGAACAAAGTTTTACAAGCTCTCCATTGCTGAGAGCAATCATCGGCCACGCGAACGGTTCACCTGATTTACAAGTGACTATTCTTTCCTCGTTGCCCGTCAAATCCTGCTCGGTTCCAGGGTCTCTAAAATACCCTGTACTATTGTGATATGCGTCATTAGCCATTATGCCTTCTCCGTAAGCTGCGTTATGTTCTTCAAGACGTCGTCTTTAGAACCCAGTATACACATTTGTCCATCATTCCCAAATAATAAACTATCAGTAACGTTGAGCACTACAGCCAATCCGCCAAGTTTCAGTTCACATGCGTATTCTTTCTGAACAGCTTCAATATTTGTTAGATACTGTTCAGTAAGTTTACGAACTTTTACAAGTGCATTTATTACTCTTGCTGCAATCATAGCCTTTGACACATCGTCAATGTCATCTGGTGTCTTTGCTTTTTCCAAAGCATCAATCAACTGCTTTTCCATTTGCATCTCCTTTGTTTATTATAAAATTACATCGTCTGTTTGTGCTGTTTAATGCACTTAAGTCTTTGCAATCTTTATAGTCATATTATATAACCTCCAATAGTATAACTTAAGTATTAGCTAAACATATATAAACACACTGTGTCCTGTATACCTTTATCAGTCACAAAATGCTTATCTATGAAGTCAATATCAAGTAGTTTAGCACCACAAAAATCAAGCTCAAACCAATTTACAGGCAATTCAGAAGCACCTTCAATATCAAAAGTGATTGGCAATACCATGCCAGATTCCATAGGCTCAAGCTCATCTTGCTTATACAACCCACACGTTGTAAGAATACCATTAGTATATTCAGCAAGTTTTTCTACATAGATGTCATGTTCTTTTACTCTGAAAACTGCCATGATTCAATCCCCATTGTACCAAAGAACTTGATTGCACTTTCTGTATTGCGGTCGTACCTATGCTCAAACACAACGCACTTAATACCAAGAGCAGCAATTGCTTTAGCACACTGGTAGCAAGGTTCTGTAGTACAAACAAGCATTAAATTTTCTGGGTCATAAGCAGAATTTGTTTTAAGCAGGTTATAGATAGCATTCTGCTCTGCGTGCACCTCGTACTTCTCAGAAAATTCGTGATGTAACCGCTTGAATTCTTCTTCAGTTACTTTATTCCAGCCAAACTTATTGAGCAAATCACAAGGAATGTATTCCTGCAAATAACTATGCACCATAAGATTATACGGGTCAAACAGCTTATCACAGTTTACAGCACCAGATACTGTGCCGTTATAACCTATGGAAAGCAGGCGTTCTGTCTTTCTGTTGAGAATCACTGCACCGACCTTAAGTCTTACACAATGACTCTGCTTTGCCCATACCTTAGCTGTCTCTAAGAACGGTTTAATTTTTATTGCTTTCATATTGAACCTCCAGCATATTCTATTACACCACGTGTTTCACGTATTCCTCTGTCACCATAGAAATTGTCGTCCATTTTACACATTTCTCTTAGCGTATCTGCCCATTCAGAATTAAGGAATGATACATCATTTTCTCTCACACCTTGCTTCAAAATTGCAGCGGCAAGATTGGCGTATGCATCATGATAAGCACCCATTATTCTTTGACCTCACTTAGCCATTTCTTTGTTTCACCATATATGATGTCCTGCTTACTAAACATGCCTGCGAACCAGTGACTGACATAGTAATTTCTGTTTACAACCTGTGTTTCAACTAGTATCAGATCAGAATAGTCATCATAAATACCAATACACAGGTGGTGCATCTTACTGTTTCTTATCCGTATAATAGTAGCAATTGAAGCATCATCAGGATAATGTCTGTCCCAGAGTATTTTCCACAAGCATGTGTAATCAATGCAGTTTATCACACCATCTACGTTTAAGTCTGTAACCTGCTTACTTACTCGTCTGCTTGTCAGCATGATTTTATTTTCAAGCTCATAATCTACCCCGTAAGCATTCATGGGCTGAGCTCCGAGCATAGCAAGAGGTATAATAAGAAGCAAGAAACATATAAAACCTATGACTAACCATTTTATAGTATTCAAGCACAGCTTTTTGTATGGCATCCAGTTCTGTGGATACAGACTGTCATGCTTATACTGCTCACTTACATACGTAGCAAGACGTTGCTTGTCGTAATCAGTAAGCTGATTATAGCAAGCAGTATACTGTTTAGCAATGGAGCATGTCTGACACTCGCTGCGCGTACATCTACCGAACTGCAAGCGACATATACATGCTGAGCGTCCAGCTGCAAGTTCACGTACAGCCAAATCATTGAACGTTTCTTCACGATGCACGAATCTTATCTCGTTATCCATGTTTACCCCCATAGTTTTAGTTTAGTTTATATGCTCCCCATAAAAAGAAAAAGGGTACCCAGTATTGAACTAGGCACCCTTAAGACTAGGCGGACATATCGTTAAGCAAGAGCTTTGATTGTGTACGTTGATTCAAGCATGTTTGCAGCAGGCTTGAACTCGAGGACTGTACCTTTCTCTGCCCAGATTTTGCAGTAGCGGTCAAGGTCTGCTTTTGACTTGAGCGTTTTCTTCATGTAATCCATGAGCGTAACGCTGTCACCGACCTTCGGAGAGTCGCCGAAGATTTTGTTGAAGAGGCTGTTGCCACTGCCACCATTTGAACGCGTGGTCGGATTTGCAATTCCACTGAGGAATGAAGCGAGTTCTGCCGGCAGCTCAACTTTCTTGCTGTCCAAGAACTCAATGAGCTTCTTTGCGCTCTCAACACGGTCCGCTGCTTCTTTGTCTTTGCGCTCTTTCCAAGCCTTAGCTGCGGCTTTCTTCTGCTCCTTAAACTTTGCAAGTTTCTCTGCGTCAACTGCCGCTGCATGCTCGTTAGCCTGCACCTGCGGCTTGACTGCCGCCTGCTCGTTAGTCTGCGGCTTGACTACCGCCTTTGTGTTTGCTACCTTTTCCATGGTATGCTCCTTGTTTTGTTTCTGTTTTAATTCTGTTTTCTATGTTCAACGAACACAGTCAATGAAAATCAGATTAAAAAGAAACGTGTTTAATCAATCATGGGTTTATACTACCATAACGATTTTTAATTTTAACTTATTAGCTAATCAATATATCTAAAAACTTTAATCAACTAACAAAAACACCCCCAACTTAATCAAGCAACAGAAAAACACCCAGCTTAATTAAGTAGCAGGGGAAACACCCCAACTTAATTGTGAATATATATTTTTTTCGATTAGCTAATCAAATCTCAACTTGAATTTCGAAAATTTTCCAAAATCCAAATTAAAATCCATTAGCTAATCAGAAAAAGGTTATATTTACAATTCAGCGGTGAATAGACAATCCAACTCCTCATACAACTGGTACTTGATGCTGTTCATGTACTTGCTATCAAAGGGTTCGTCCAGATGTCCGCTCACACACTCAATTACATCAGGGTCCCAATCGAACTGAGGCCAGAACTTGTTTACCCAATGTACAAGCGCTATCCTGTTTGTCTCTGCATAGCTGATGCGTGTACTTGCTATGAACAAGAACCGTGACAAGTTACTTGCGTTTATCTTACGCACTTCATTATCAAACTGCGAAGTAAAGTAGATACCACTATCACGTGCACACAGAGTAAGCACTGATTTACGTCTAGCATGCTTTACATAATAACGCTTATGCCATGCTTCCTGCCCTGGTCTGTAGATAATCTCCTTGTTCTTGAGTTCAAGGAAACAGTCATGACCGTGACCTTGAATAAACACATCAGGTATTCCTACCTCAGTACTGTGTGATTCAAGACGCACACAGTCTGTTCCTTCTTTATTCAGACGCTCAATGAGAGCGTGGCTGAATGCTGCTTCATTTTTGTATGACAATGTCTTTTCCCTCCATTCCGGTTCCACCAACCCAAAGATGTACAATGCCATCTTCCTCATAAGGCACGCAACCATTCTTGCAGTCGATGCTTTGTACAAAGTTGTCAAGCCATTTAGCATTAACATGCTCAAACACAACAACATCATTGATAATAGCAGTGAATTCATCCGGTAGCTCACAGAACCAGTTATCAACTTCACAGTCAGACAACTCATTCTCGAGGTCAGTTCCCATTGGATGGTCAACAAGCCATTTCTTTCTGCCGAGCTTGTAATGCTCATCGACATTTATCCTTTTATCGTTCCAGTACATATTGTTGTGTTTGTAATGCTTTGAATATACATTGTCTTTGTCAAGTATAACGTTAATAAAGCCTGGGTCTGTTTTAATCTTGTTTTCATCAGCAACAACTGCTACAGACATACTGATGCTCATGATTTTACCATCACCAGAGTATGTATCAACGAACATTTCAGGATGCTCATGCATGAAGTTCATGCACACGTCCTTGATACCGGAATCCTCAAGCATGCTAGCAAGCTTGATTGCGAAATCTTTGTTTGTCATTTGTTCCTTACCTCCACATTTTTGAAGCATTCCACTACAACACCAAGATAGCCTCGGTACGCCAGCTGTATTGCAAAGTCCTGCGCTGCTTTACGTTTTTTCCACGTAAGAGCAAGCTCTCCGTCCTCAGATTTCCATACCCTGTGCGGCTGTGTTTCAATACTTGTAACAAACTTGCGTGTTTCAAGAATCATTACAGCGAAAACAAGTTCAGTACCAGGGTTCATCTCGCAGTAACCGTATTTCTTTATCTTCATTTATTACGCCTCCTGTATTTTCCTTCTGTAGCAGTCTGCTACGTTAAGCCAAAACCTGTGAAGGTTCTTGTCATTCTTGAACCGCTCCACGTTCTCCACTGCTTTTGTGAGTCGTATAGCAAGAATGTCTTTGTTGGGATACATGCACATTTCAGCATGGTCACAGTAGTTACTATACTGTTCAAAAGTGAGTGGATAAACCTGTCTGTCCTTTGGTGTTTCGATCATTACACAGTATTCTGGTTCATGATAGATACGTGTAATAACATTGTTACCTTTGAGTACTGTAGTGTACTCATAGTCTGGTTTGCCCAGTTTATTCTGTTTGATTCTCATCTTTGTTCATTTCCTCTTGCTTGGTTCTGTAAGTTGGTCAAATGCAGCACATAAATCTGCATTATCCATTGTCAATGTTTCCGGACAGCGCATGATAAGATATTCGAGCAGTCGAAGTATTCTAAGTTCCTTCATACAGCGTGCTCTGTTTACTGCAGCACCAGCTTTACTCTTGCTAGGTCCGTCAGTGTCAAAGCATGCTCTGTATTTCTTCTCGACTTCTCCTATGCGAATCCGTATCATATCTAGCATGTACTGTCTGTCCACGGTTCAACATCCTCGTTACTTGTGTCTTTACGTTTCTTCTGCTCATCCCAGAATTTGGCATTGCGGAATCCTTGCCAGAAGAACGGGTTAAGCACAATCACGAATACCACGAATGCTATTCCTAGCACGACTAGGAAGATTATTGTTTCATCATCTAACATTTTCAGTTCCTGGCGTTTTCCAACACCTTATTCCAGTATTCTATAGCAGGCAAATCTGATTTCGGCTCACCATCCAAATGCCACTGCCAAATCACTGCTTTAGCAAGTTCTTCAACAGGATTCTTAGCGAGTTTCATCTCACGTTTTGTCCACGGCTTATCTTCTTTTAACATTGTTTGCCCTCCACCATCTCAGTAACCATGATGTATTCAGCAAGCCTTGTAAAAGATTTGAAGCAGGCTTTTTCATTGTTAGCACTGTCAAGTACAATGAACAGTTTGTTTCTGATGATAATTTTCATTGTTTTACCCTCACGCTACATTTGTTTTGCATTTCTACCCAACCAAGATGACTGTAGCGTGAGTCATACATGATTGTGTACCATTCAGCACAGGCCATGTCTAACTGTAACATTTGTTACTCCTTTGGTCATGAGACCATTGATACACACTATTTTTGCATAATGTGTATCAGAGTGTCATGAACTAAAAACGTGCAAAGTTGTTAAGTGTGCTAATTTTGCCTTGGCGCCATTCCAAAAGCATCCGCATCCTACGTGCAAACTGCCAATTATACATGTTGTCAGTAAGCCATTCAAGGTCTGTAGTCCAGTCAATTTCTGGGAATAAACTTTTCCAGTCATGGTAGCAACATTTTGTAACGGCATCATGACTTCCCAAGTGATAGAATTGCTGATTTTTTCTGTTCCAGACAATCTGAGAACCATCAGACAAAGTTGAACACCAGCTAGGACAGTTTTCTGGATTCCTTGCTGTAATCTTCATTTTAGCAAGAGTTGTGACAACCTTCTTACTCACACTAATGCGCTTATAAGAGATAGCATCTTCACTCATAAAGTTAACAATGTCTTGCTGTATTCCAACAGTCAATGTCATTCCCTGAAAAATATCAACAACTCTGGCATAATCTTCTTCTTTGAAATATTTCATGTCACGCCTCCTAAAAGTATTAAAAGAGCTCTGAATTTCACATCACAATACAGATTGTTATGCACTGTGATGTGAAATATTTAGTGAACTGGTTATCTCATCCTTCTTGATGACTTTTTCCGCATTTCTGCCCAACCAGGATGCTCCATCTTAGATGCGATATACCGTTCAATGGCAAATGGATTGTTTATAAGCTGCTTCAATTCAGCACAGGCCATGTCTAACTGTGCAGTGAGATTCACTGCGTTCTTGGTGCAATGTGTGTACATATCTTTGTCCGAACCAGGTTTGTCTGCTCATTTTTCTGATTAACAATCAATAAATGAGGTCAGAGATACACTGTGTTCTTGGGTCAATTTACTCATCCAAACACCCTGATACATTGCCATGTTTTCAGGGTGTTCAGGAAGTAAACTGTGTTAGTTGCTTGACTGGAGCAGCTGCATGAAGAGTGCTTTCTGTTCCTCAGTCATGTTAGCAACCTGTTTCTTGGCCTTGGCAATAGCAGGATCCTCAGGTCTGAGTGCCTTGGTGAGTTCCAGAGCAGTCTCAAGGTCTTTGCCTTTCAAGGCTGTCTTCAAGAACTCATCGAGTTTGTCAATCAAAGTTGTGTCGATCTTTGATTTAGAAGAACCAGCACTTGGTTTTGTGCCAGTGCCTGCCTTGTAAGCATTGTAAGCATCTTTTTCTGTGCGGTTCCAGAGTTTTGAAGCAAGCCTGTATTCCTTGCCGTCTGAAGCCTTAATCTTTGGGTACTTGAATGTTGTTGCATCTGGGCAAGTCTGCACGCGCTCCTCATTTCCTGTGAGGAGTTCCTTGGTTACTGGGTCTGCGAAGATTCCAGTGCTGTTCTCGAATGTTGTGTCAAGCTCTTTAGCCATTTGTGTTTCCTTCCCATAAATAGAGCGTTATGGGGCGCTTGTAGTGAGTTGTATTTCACTGACCCATGAGTCATGAGCAGTGTTTGGAACCAAGGTTCCAGGTATCAGCAGCACATTGCCCAAGTTATTTTTTAACTGTGCATCTTGTGCCGTTTGATATTATTAAGCAGTTGTGGCTAGGTGAATACAAAAACTTATCCAGAAACTTTTTTTACTGAAAATTACCCAAAAACCCCAGGGCCAGAAAGCATAGGCAAATAACAGCGGCCCACACAACAACAGCTTCACGCACGACTCATGTCACACAACAACAGCTTCACGCACGACTCATGTCACACAACAACAGCTTCACGCACGACTCATACTACGAGCTTAAACGTGAATGTGTACTTTTTTTTTCGAAGGTCTCAATTTTAATTTTGAAATGGCCGGATTGTCCGAGCTCAAATTGAAAAAAATATTAAAATAGTATAAAGTACACATTCACATTTAACTTAACTTGAAGTATGATTAAACAATTGCTGTTGGTGCTGTACAACCTGCTCTTATCGCTGCTGCTGTTTGTATCATGCTTCAGGTTGAATGTGAACATACCTTATAAATTTCCTTCTATATAACATGTTTTCGGATATTTTCAATTAGCTAATAACGTATACAAAAACATTAGCTTATATTAAAATGTAAATAAGGAGCTAATTATGGTGAAAATTAACTGTACTACAAAGGATAGCATTAAGATAACTGAAGTCATTGCATTTCAAGGTAGTTTGAAAAAGCGCACTGATGCAGATCTCAACGAACTTAAAGAGTCGTTATTGAACGAAGGATTGATGATGCCATTTGCAGTGTGGAAACATGAAGGTAAAAATTATCTTCTTGACGGGCATGGCAGAAAAGAAGTACTGATGCGAATGGCAGGTGAAGAACCTGAATTGTTGAGTGTTGACTGGCCATGTGTCTATATTGAAGCTGACACAGAAGCAGATGCACGTAAAGCACTTTTGCAGATTACATCTTCCTATGGAAAAATAACAAAGCAAGGCTACAAACAATTCTGTGTCTCAATTCCAGACTATAAAGCACCTTCTATTAGCAAGTTTGTGTCAAAGCCTACAAGTAATGTGAAGGTCAAAGCTAAGTCAGACAAGACTGTCATGAAGATTCGTGTGTCTAATGATCGCATAGAGCAGGTGCGTGAAATCTTTAAGCAATTTGATTTTATCGAAGTACTGTAAAATAAATATAAGGTAATTATATGAAAGAAAATACATTACAAGTCCTTGAAGCTGAACAGGTGCAGAACGAAATAACTACTGATGAGTTTACTCGTGATACATCTTTTACTGAACAATCTCGTAAGATGCTAAATGAGCAAGTTCAATTGCCGTGGTATGCATCTAAAAAGAGACATAATGTTGATGAAGGGCTTGATAGTATTTATGAGATAGCTTCAGCAAATCAAAAGCCTCTTGTCTTATTTATTCAAGAAGACCCTGAATATGCTGTAATGTGCGCGGAAATGTCTTATGCCAAGTGGACGAATGTTTTGACACAAGCAGCATTAACTGGCACAATTGATACGTCAGATGGCGCTGTTCTTATTTCTAAGAACCAAATTAAAGCAATCGAGCTGCGTATTACACAGGCTAAGAAAGAACTTGACCTGGTTACAGATTACGCAGTTAGTGCTAACTTTGACTCTGACAAAAAACGTGACCAATTGCTGCGAACACTGTACATGAATGCTGTAATGCATCATGATACAAAAGCAATAACTTATCTTATTGACCGCATTGATGGTCGTCCAGGTGAGAGTAAGGTTGCAGAACTTTCATATGATAATGCTTACAATATCTATATGATTCTGCATACACTATTCGACAAGCAGCTGCAAGTACTTAATGCTGGCAATGGAACGATACTTGTATGTTGTTCTAGACGTGCAGGAAAGTCGCACTTCCTTGTAGCATGCAGCCTGGTTGAATGTATGCGTAAACCAAATACCACATGTATCTACATTGGTGAAACGATGGAACTTACAGAAGGTATTGTTGACGATGCAATGAACAAGATTATTGATGCATGTCACTTGCAAGATAAACGTGGCAAACGGTTTAACTGGCGCCATATGGACAATGGTAGCAAGATACTTGTCCGAGGTCTTAGCAACACAAAGGACCCTGACCAAATACGTGGTAAAGGTGCAAAGGTAATCGTAATCGACGAGTTCTTCCACTTGAAATCAGACTTGTTGGAATATCTTAAGCGTGAAGTTCTTGAGCCGATGCAGATGGACTATGCTGATGATTATAAGTTCCTTTGCGCAGGAACACCTCCTAGTATCAAAGGTACATTTGGTGAAATGGCGTGGAAGACGTGGGAAGTTCCACACTTCGCTTGGACATGGAGAGACAACCCACATCCTGTAAACCTTGAAGCACGACAAGCCTATGTTGAAAAAGCAATTGAAGAAAAAGGCTTGACATGGGACACGCCTTTCGTTCGCCGTGAATATAACGGTGAATGGGCGTATGACGATGACTTGTTGCTTTATCCAAACTACAAAGTATACGACCCAGCAGAAGGTATTCCACAGTGGAAGATTTCACGTGTTCTATTTGGCGTTGATTATGGCGTATCAGATAACGACTGCATTATTGGTATAGCATGGTCTGATGATGAAGGTAAAGGTTATGAGTTCTTTGAGTGTAAATTCTCACGCCTTGATATTAAAGACAGAACTATGTCACAGTTGGAGTACCTCAAGCAGCAGGTAATGATAGCATGGGGTAAAGCACTTGGATTCTTCAACATTGACTATAGCAACCCAGAAAGTGCTAAGCAAGCAAATAAACGTATTCTGTGGGACGCTGATGATAACGACCAGCATGTAACACAGGAACTTGCTTTGAAGTGTAAGTTTGATGACCCTGGTTTGAAACCATTAAGCATGCAGATTGCAAATGCCCACAAGACTGACAAAAAAATTATGTGGGACAAGATTGACGAACTACAGCGTACAGGAAGATTACTACTCATGAAAGGTGGCAAGGCTGAGCATGAATGTGTTTCAACGGTACTGGCAAGAGGACCGAACGGAGAAATATACTCGGAGGTTGACGATAAAGTATTCCATCCTGACTTGTTACCAGCTATGAGGTATTGCTTATGGAACGTTCTTGCGGTTTAATTTGAACAAAAACAACAAAAAGTGAAACACTCGGCTGAATTGTAAATATAACCTTTTTCTGATTAGCTAATGGATTTTAATTTGGATTTTGGAAAATTTTCGAAATTCAAGTTGAGATTTGATTAGCTAATCGAAAAAAATATATATTCACAATTAAGCAAAGTGTTAGACCATTGGATGCTGTTGCCTGCTAATTAAAGCGTGGGCAATTTTGCACATTTACACTTTGTATATAAAGGTATAAGGTAAATATTATGGGCAATAAAAATAAAGAACCTAGCTTGTTACGGCGAATAATTGAGATACATCATGAGCAAGCTATGCGTCGTAAAGCTTTGCGCATACTCAATAAACAACAGTGGTCTGTTGAGTTTCTTGAATACCTGATTAAGAATGCTGCACAGCAACTTAATCAGGATATAACTGTTGAGATTGAAAATCCTTCAGGGTACAAGCTGCGTATTACATCTGTAAATGCAAGTTATCATGGGTTTAACAACGACAATGATATTTTCAATAAACTTGATGACCAGGCTGCTATTGAGCGATTCATTGCTGACCATGCTCCGGTAGGATGAGGTAGAACATGACTATAAATGGAATGCACTATGTTTTTGACCCAGTACTACAAGTAAATCGTCCAACCTTGTATCCTGGTGAAGATTCGCACAAGTGGGAATTACCCGAAGCAATCGACACTGACTTTCATAGACTTGCCTCTATTATAGAAAACAAGTATTCGAAAGAGTATTTGAAGATTTGTGCTTTCTATAACAAGATGTTTCCGTCATTGAAGCATAGTGACTGGGCTATATCTTCGTATAATGCGTCTCCGTTTACTTGGCATGACCAGGAACGTACAGATACTGGTACAGGTATTTCTACAAATTACCTTAAGCAGATTATTGACCAAGTAACTTCACGGCTTGGTACTATACAATTTGTGCCTTACCTGCTTTCTGAAGACCAGAACTTTGAGTACATAATTTATAAAGACGAAGTTGAACGTATTCTGCGTATGTATATCAACAAAGACAAGTTCAACAGAACGTGTATTGATGTATTCCATGACTCTGCTATTCTTAGCTTTTCGTATGTTTTCATTGACCCGTATACTGGAAAACTTTGTAAGGCGAATGACTATGAGATTGGCATCTTTGAAAGTCAGATGAATAAGAATAAGATAACTCAGATGCTTTACCGTGATTATGCATTCCCAGCAGCTCAGGCGTTGATTTATCTGCAGGATTTGGATAATGAACAGAAAGCAGAAATGATTGAAAACATTTCAGGCAAAGTATCTGTAGACTTAAGTATGTACTTTAACTGTTTGACACAGACTTGCTACGTTACAATTGACGGCAAGACAATGCCTGAAAAAGAATATCCGTTCGAAGAAGTGCTTGTCGCTGTTATGCGTTGGGACACAGGATTTAATAATACAACAAGTGCATCTTTGTTTGACTTGCTTTATCCAATGCAGCGTGAGATTAACAAGATTAACGCTAAGCAACAGCAGCTTATCCGAATGTATAAAGGCGCGACGCCTGTATTTAACTCAGACGTCGAGCTTGCTATGAAGAGTATCACTAATGGCTCTGGTGAATGTCTTTACGTAGATTCACAGAGACCTATTGATTCTCTCATGACAGTTATAAATCCTACGCCACTTGACCCTGAGCTTAATGGAACAGTGCAGGATTATAAATCAGCAATGTATGAACTTGCTGGTATTCAAAATGCTTCGTTTGACATGGAGAATATGAGGTCAGCTGCTGCAGTAGTTGCTCTTGACCAGACACGTGATAGTGTATTCCAGGCGCAGCTTTCTGCTCTGTCTGATTTCATTGCTAATGCTCTGCGTTTATATATCATTTATAATGCAGGCTACAAACGTAACGATAACAACATGGATTGGGATGCTGTAAAGAATCTTATTGACACTGCTTACATATCACTTAAGCCTGTGCACTTGAATGACCCTTTGTCAGATGAAGACAAGTCAAGACAGGAGCCAATTGATTATCTGCAGCTTGCTACTGCACGCTGTGTGCTTAAGATAATCAAAGGCGAAATAAGTTTTGAAACGTTGCCATATTATGTTGACTGGCAACAAGTAACACTTATGTGCGCTGCTACATTGATTAAATTTGAAGCATTAGGTATTACAGTGCCTGATGCTTTACACAGGTTCCTTATTGCAGCGTTCGTTGAATCTGTTAGAATTGGTGAGGTACAGATATAATGGCTGAGATTGTTACGTTACTGATTATTTGTTTTGTAGTAGTTATTTTAGTAAGACACTGGTAAAAGGAGTAAACATCAATGGAAGGCGGAAACAAACAAAACATAAATCTTGAGTCAGGACTTGAAATTTCAACAAGTGATATGCTTGTGCCTATATCGCAACCTACGTTCCAGCATAATTGGCAAAGATACCAAGGTAAGTGCTTGCCAAACAGTTTACGCTTTGAAAAGAACGGTTGGGCTGCAGGTTGGAATGTTTACAACTTTGACTATAACACATTCCGTAAGCAGCTGTCTGATAACGCATGGGCGCAGTTGTCAAATCTAAATGAATATGCAAAACTACTTGCACTATATCCAACAAAAGAATCTCTTAAAGAAACTGCAAGCCTTGCTGTAATACCTGCTAATGTTCTTGTTACAGGCGACGTAAGCATTAACGGTAATGTAATTACTGGTATGCTTAACGGTAAACAGTTCAGTATTACATGGGATCCTGGAGTTCAGCAGCTTAACATGGAAACTGAAGGTTTTTCAATTGCAAGTAAGACAAATGCTAACTACACAACTACAGTAACAGTATCTGATGATGCTGAAGATTTATCACTTGACTTTGATTTGTATATTGCTACAGAAATGGCAGGTGATTCTATAACGACTGCCAAGATGAGTTCATTTGACGGTACAGATTACTTATGGGGTAACTATAGATATAACGTAGATACAAACGAAATGACTACGCCTGAAGGTGTTGTACTTAATCCGACTATTTCAGACAATAACCTGCTTACATTTGATTATAGCGCAAGCGTCAATGATGAGAAAGTAAACATCAGCTACACGCTTGAAAAGCACTATCCGAAGTTTACAAGTATATGGTTTGAAGATAACTCAAACGAGCAGATGACTATTGGCTCTAATCCGTCTACAAAATTCCCATGGGACTTTTACTCTGCTACGTCAGACAAAAGTGTTTTGTTAGCTGAAGATAAGGATGGTGTAATAGTCGATTGGAAACTTCCACTATGGGCAACATGTGGTTTTACAGTAGAACGTCCAGACCCAAATGCTAAGAAATGTGATAATGTCGATAATTATGAAGTCGCAGTATCAGTTGGTACTGGTCTTAATACAAAAGTAAAGTGGATAAATGTCTATGGTTCTGAAGGTGAGCAGGTGCTTAATGACAATTATAGACGTAAATCTACATACGTTCAGTTTATTACTAACTTGCCTTATCGTTTCAATCAGATTCTTGTAGGTAACACTATTGAAAAGAGTACTGGCTGGCAGCCACTTAAGCATAAGATAAACACTGGTGATGTTTGGTTTAGTGTGTCACGTCAGTACTCTAACTTACGTGGTAAAAAGACTGCACTGCTTACTAATTTGCTTGGTGACGTTTATACATGGGGTTCGTTTACTTTCAAAGCAACAAGTTACTTTGAACAGAATAACCCATATGATTGGACGGATAAAAATAACTGTGTGTACACCACTGCGGACATCTCAGACATTTTGTCAATTAAACTTAAAGGTGATGTGGATAATACAGATACAGGTGATGATGAACAGTTTATAGAGGATAATTTCCCTGTAGATATGTCAATTATTGCTACACTTACAGGTTCAACCACTAGTTACTCAGCAACACAACCTGCTAAAACTTATGAGGAACTCTATGATGCTGGTAGATATGTTGGTGGTACTTATGAGACTGTAGGTGTAGATGATTCTGAAGATAACTTCTGGCCATTTGAAAAAGTTCCTAAATTTAATCTTACTCTTGGCACTGAGACAATTGAAGGTGTCTATTGGACAGATGGTGTAAATTATATTGATGACTTTGATGAGTTCAGAGCTAATGTTTTAGGTGACTATGACGCAGATATAAGTGCAAATGATAAGTGTATTATTGAAAATGAAAATTATAATCGTACACGTGTAGTTAAGCAGTATCGTGCAGGATATGACTTTGACTATAAAACACAAGATGATTTCTCTTATTTGACTGATTATGCTGAGTGGAAGAAATCATTTGATGAGCAGTGGAATAAGTACTATCCGAGCTACACAAGTCCGACAGATTACTTTGACAATGAGAATATATACAGTGACGTAACATACACGTCATATAATGAGATTGAGCTTTTAACAAACGTAAAGCCTGATGTTAATTATGTTACTCCTGGTGTGTATGTACATGATAAATATGCTGTACCTTATGGCGCTACATCTGGTCTAATTATGTACAATGACGCAGCTGGCTACATACTTACATCATTTGTATATCATCATACAAAAGATGCACGTAGTGAATATACAAGTAACGTTGAACATGAAAAAGGTTCACTTGTTGTAAATAATACTGCATATAGCTTGCCGTACTACTTTGGTTCAGCTACAAATCAGACACTTATTAAAGGTGTAAATAACAAAGTGCGTTTTGCCTCAATAAGCACGTCTGCTGAACTTACGTCAGCAGCGTTAGCACTAGGTATTAACTATTCGTTTATGGCAATATGGGATGTAAACGCTGGTTGGCAATATATTTGGACGCCACTCGATCCAACAAGCAAGAACTGGTTCAGCAACGTGCTTATATCATATACAAAGAACTCTGTAAAAGTATCTAGAGCTTCTCTTAATGGCGTTGAACAAATTTCTAAATGTTATATTACTGGTGATGTTATTGACGGTGTTAAACTGGCATGGCCTGTGTGGGGGCATTCTGCTACACGTATCACATACCCTGAGATGCGAAAAACATCAAATATCAATGAAAATGGTGCATTTACAATTACTCCAGTTGATACAGCTGATTTGACAGATACTAGTAAGATTTATTGGGATCGCAATGATACTGATAAATCAGTACTTTTTTTCAAAGTATCTGAGAACTCTAAACAGCCTGATGATAGCCAGGGAGGTGGAAATGTTGTATTTAAGATTGAAGGTACCAGTGATGACTCGTGCTTGTGGTATGCTAAGAAGGTTGTAGATAGTCAGAATAACGAAATTACATATTCGTACTATATTCCTGGTATTGTGTATGGTGGACAGATTTCTAATACCTCTGGTAGAATGTCTGCTTTGCAGAGTGATTATCCAATGCTTAAGCTAAATTGGACACCGACTATATATAAGATTCCAGTAAACGTTTTTGCGTCTTATGTAGTAACAAACAGTCTTGGCTCACAGCATAAGTATTTTAGTGACGATAAAAATCTTGTTGTACCTGTGGTAACACTTGGCGACTTTGACCCTGAAACTATGTTAATGGATTTAGTGCTAAAAATCAACAACGTTGAGGTTCCATTTACATATGATGTCGTTGGTCAGAAGACTTTGTATAGTGCAGGAGATATTGTCATAGTTGACAATCCAAATGTTGATAGGCTCACTGTTACAAATATAGGTGGTTCTGATGAGTCTGCTGTTGTAAGTATGTTGCTTGACTTGATTTTCAAAAATAACACTGCTAGATTTTACAAGTCAAGTGATGCAGATATTACTATTGAAAGTGCAAGTGGTTCACAAGTAGTGTTCAAGAAAGGCAATGCTGTTGTAAAATATGATTATGTACAGCAAAAGGTAATAAGTCCTAAGTCTGAGGTAAGAGTTACCACAGTTGGATATATACAGCATCTCAAAGTTGAACATAAATCTGAACTTATATTTACAGTTGCTTTGACTAATGTTGTTAACGGTAAAGTTACATTTAGAGGTTATGAAGTTGACCTTGCAGATTTTGAGGGCAAGAACGAAGGTGTAAAAGTACTCAGCACAGACATTAGAACTAACAAAGATAAAGTAATTGGCTACATCAAAGGTAGTTCTCAGCACCCATTATATCAACTTGTACGACAACAGTGGAATACAACTGTTGAAGTTGAGAACTATTGGTGGGTAGATGATTCATATGTACTTGAACTTAATCAAGAGAACTTTGTACTTAAAAGAAAAACAAATGAGTATGATGATTGGAACGGTGACCGTTTTGAAAAAGTGTATGAAGTTATCCGTTCAAATATTTTGCCTACTAATATATTGCGTTACTTTGTAACAAATGTTTATAATGACTCACACAGTGCGCTGTTGGTAGTACTCAAAGAAGAAGATGGTAAGATAAATGTAACATTGCTCAATATCCGTAAAAAGTTTGAAGTAGTAGCTACATTTTACATTTCTGTACGTAACAGAGACATTGGTAAACAGCTTAATGATGTTAGTGTACTTAATAGTACAGCGTACTTGAATACGTATAATCCTCTCACTAATAATCAGATTATATCTGCTGCTGAGTGGTCAAATACTTTAACTGACGATAGAGTTATTATTGGTATTCACTTATCTAATAATTTTGACCAATGGACTGTTGTATTTAATCTTAAAGCAACTACAATCGAATGCTGTATTCAAGGATATGGCTATGTTGGCTTGCATGGCGATTTAACAGGCGGCCAGATTCCTGATGATTATTTTGACACGACAAAAGGTTTCAATAGTATAGTTCAGCCTTTGTCAGCGCTACAGTCTCTTACAGAACGTGATCTGAATGACCTTGATGCTGCATATGAAGTAGGTAGTAAAGATAAGATAAACCAAATTGACCCAAAGGTTGTAGGTACAAGTGAACAGCAATGGTATATACAGCTTAAACTTTATGGAATTGTGTCGCACTTAAAGTATGCTGGTGACGGTACGTTTACTAAGCAGATATTACCAATGACAAATAATTATACTGCGTCCTACAAAAGCCCGTCATTTTGTTCAGCTGTTGTTGGTGATACTATACTACAAGCATCTCCACTTACATCAATGCTTACTTTTGAAGGTAGTGCAGGAACGGTATGGACCACTATCTGTGGCTTACTTGGTGTTCCAATGATTTACTCTATTGCTCCACGTTTTGGTTCAATTGTACACCTTCAGCAGACATTTGGACAGTATGCTTATGTTCACTATAACAGCTCAAAAAGTCCACCAGAAAAAGATATAGAAAACAGTGCTACAGATAGTGGTATCAGTGATAAAAAGAAAAAGCAGACAGACCCTGTCTTGACAAGTAGTTTTGTATTTGACAAGCAGAAGTTTACACAAGAAGCCTACAACAGTTTTGCAACGTCTGATAGAGTACTTCTTGTAATTATCACAGCTCTTGCTGGTGCACTTGTTGATACAACAAATGAAAAGCTCAGTCTCAATGAAGAACAAAACCAATCTGCTGTAAGTGATTTTGGCCGTAAGTTCTTGGATAATGTAACTGATAATGTTTCAGATATGCTATCAACAAATATAGCTACAAAATCAAGATTTTCTCAAGGCAATAATAGCGTTGTAACAGGTGTTAAGTCACTTGACATGTTCTATAGTACATCTGACCAACAGCGTGTTATGGCAGGTCCTGGTTTTGTAGAGCATCAATTTGTTGCTAATTGTGTTGCTCAGTCTGTAACATCACTTCAAGTTGAAGGTAAGATTTATCAATTGTACTGGTGTATTCGTGGACTTACAACTTACCAGATTGAACTTGAAATTGCTATGGAAGAAATTGCAATTGAGAACTTGCGTAAGATGGCTGAAAACTTTGAAGGAGCTACTGGCCCATGTGCTATTAACTATGGCGCAGCAATAGCTACAGCTTTAACGGCATCAGCCACTGCTCTTGAGTACCTTATTGTGGCACAGAAAAAAGCAATCGAATTTATTAACAGGTTCTTTGATGTACTTTGTGCTAATGGTATTACATGTAATCAAGATGGCTATGTGAGTAGACATGCTTTGTCAGCAGAAGGTAAACATAAATATGGTGAAAAGAATGAAGTATTTATGTGGCCATGCTGGGGTATAAACTCTGGTGAGCTTAAGTACACAGATGAGTGGGTCGAAAGTGGCGTTAGAAACACACCATGGAAATTGTCACTTGATTTGGTAAAGACTTTTACATTACAATCTCTTAGTTTTATCTCAACGATACCTCTTAGGTATTATAAACCTCACTATACAGATGCTGAAGGTGAGTTGTCAGATTTCTATGATGTAGGAAGAGGTGGTAAGTATTCATCATTAGATAATAATAAGACAAATAGAGCTGGGTATGTTTATCGTGCTGCAAGAATGATTGGTGATATGCCTCATTTTCAGGCTTCTTGCTACGGCAACAGTGCAACGCGTACATTGCCTGATGATGTAGCTAAGATTGAAGGTGTAACAAAGTTCTTGCCTGAACAACCTTTTAAGAATGAAAATATCTCAGTATCAGAACCAGCGTTTGCACCTTCAATGCAGCAAGACTATAAGATTGATGAAACATGGGACCTTGGTATGTACTGTACTTATGGACTCATTCAGTGGATAACTGTGCAAGATACTAAGATAATAGACTGCCCACCAAGTAACATGGTTGTACGTGCAGATTTCTGTGGTGTTGCTTGTCCGTATACTGCTATTGAAGTAAAACGTGGTTTGTCAAAAGCGTACATGAGACCTTGGGCTATTACACCAAACACTCTTGCTTTTAATGCAACTGGTTATAATACTATTCTTGACAACAAGTTATATCATGCTTTTGATGGTATATCATACAGACTCGTTGACTTGATTGGTTCACCAGGTATGAACAAGAACAGACAGTCATTCTGGTATTCAATCCAGGTAAATGATAGGTTTAAGCGTTCAAACATTATACCAGCGAATGAAATGCAGGGTAATTTTGAATCTGAACCTGTACAAGCTGTAGCAAGTATTGACAAGTTGTGGACACTTATGACTGTTGCTGCAAAAGAAAAAGGACTTGAAGCTGGTACAATAGGTGAGGACAAAGACAATATACGTTGGTCTATACCACTCTTTACAGAGCACGTATCAACATTGCCCGCTGCTGTCAAGACGATGACTGCTGTACCACTTGCTGTAGTAGCTGGCGTTACAGGTCTTGTCATTGACTTAGCGAATAACCAAGCTGCATATAAAGCACCCTTGAGTGTTGACTTTACGATTGGTAAGAATGTTTACCGTGCTACAGAAGAGTATATTTGCTCTGTACAGACACAGGATGGCATTGATGTCGTAACAAATTTGGTACCAAGTTTAGGTCTTAAGTTTATTGGTGCTACACCAACTGAAGCATACTTTTATAGTAAATCAACACGATGTTACTATACCTTCACTGGTAGTACTCTTGTTAAAATGGACATGATGGAACGCTTTAGAGACATACAGAAAGGTTACTGGGATTTTGTAAATCAGGAAGTTGTCATGCCGTGCTTGATGACATACAAGCGACTAAATCCTGAAGTGGAAGACAAAGATACTGAAACAGATAATATTATCGTACCCGTACTTAGTAAAAACCAGGTTTCAGGAGAGTTGCCTGTGCCACTTACTACGATATTTAATGACAGGTCTTGGTATAAGTGTTTGTCATTGCCTTGTGGTTTTGCTTATCAAGGACCGAACAGAGTCATCATCAATCGTAACGTATTTGTTGAATATATGCTTGAAGGTATCAAAGATAACCTTGGTAAATGGAGTAAACTCAAGCGTGAAAAGTATGGTTTTAACCGTGAGTATCCTGAAGTTTATCAAGATGTTGTTACAGATGTTAAAGGCGTAGATGGTTGGACATATAACCCATTTGTACTCGTAACAAGTCCGCTTGGAAGTAGTGATGAAGATGACTGCTTATATGAATGGGAAATAACATTCTGCTGGCCGATTGAAATGGACTTAATTTATGGTGTTGATAACTATGCTGTAGTTAATATTGCAGCTGAGACAATGACGCCTGGTGGTAAAGTAAAGTCACGGCCAACGCATGTGTTCTTAACAAAGGAACTGTTTACACGTGATGGTAACTATGGCTACTATAGCTTTAGGTTCCAGAGTAAGAATGGTGCTGGTAACCGTGAGCGTTTGTTCATTTGGTCTGACCAATATATTGCTATTTCAAGTCTTACATGTGAAAGTAAAGTAGTTACTTCAAAAAGAACATCACAACTTACGCAGCAGTTGGATGTCCAGAAGTTGAATGAATTATGATACATTTACATTTAATCTGTTTTAGTACTAAAATATAATGTAAACTGGAGGATTTTCTATGGCAGATAAAGAACTTAAAGGTCGAGCTAAAGTAATGGCAGCAAGAGTTAGAGGTCTTACAAACACGCCAGAAACAAAGAAAGCTGAACCTAAAAAGTCTCAACCTGTAAAGTCTAAGCCTGCTACGCAGTCATTGCAATCAGTTGTACAGAGTTGGCTTGACAACGGCCTTAAAGCAGTTTCACCTGCAGAAAAACGAAAGTTGTTTGATGCAGCGTGGCCTGAGATTGAAGGCATGGGGTTGTCAGCAGAAACAGTCCTCTCTAATAAACAGGTGATTGATTTACAGAAATTGTTAGGTAAGTACGGTACAAACTACCTATTTAAGCGGCCAACGCAATCTGCTCAATCTTCTGTTGTGCAATCAACTGCAGCACGACCCACTGCAGCACGACCCACTGCAGCACGACCCACTGCAGCACGACCCACTGCAGCACGACCCACTGCAG
>Ga0256405_10001658_pt1 | contig 58696 bp, 50 predicted proteins | sample RumenRJG_02DNA_FD_189096 | JGI IMG/M metagenome (GOLD analysis project Ga0256405, IMG submission 189096) | Bovine rumen microbial communities from Lethbridge, Alberta, Canada - RJG_02 | ecosystem: Host-associated > Mammals > Digestive system > Stomach > Rumen | place: Canada: Alberta... | reverse complement strand
GGTTGTACATACGATGGTTTGGACTTAATGTTTTGAACACCACTAAGTTACTAAAAATCAGCGATATGTGCAACTTTTTACTCATATTTATCAACTTAAATTAATTCCGCCAACGGGTTATACCTATAATATATAAGGTGTGCGGAGAGTGAAGAGACCTTATGCGGACAAGCCGCAGGCGAAGGGGCTATCTGCGAAGAGCCGTTATGCCCCCCCCCCGTGAGGCATTCGCACGACTTATTCAGCCATGCTGCCGCCATCTGAGATATGGAGAACATCGGTTTCACTGCCCTTTACAAATAAAGACATTTTCACTTTTCGGCGGCAAAAGTACTATATTTTTTTCATTCCTGCAAATATTTTTGCCAAAAAAATCAATAAAAAGGTGATTTTTATAAAAAAATGCGCGGAAATGGAAGGATTTTTTGAGAGATTTGAGAATAGGATGAACTATGATAGAATAGGATTTACCCGGACAGACCAGAAAGGGGCGGGAGGGACTAATGCTAACCCACTAGGATATTCCGGGTCAGGACAAGAGAGTTTGCCAGATGGGGGTGTCGGGGACGGGGGCTGTAAGGCAGATGTGCTGATGGGAAACAGGGTGTTCAAATTCGATGGCGCGAGCATGAAGGCAGATACCTCCATCGGGATTGCTACGGCGGGCACCATACTTCAGGTCGCCTTTGACAGGGCAACCTATCGCCGCCAACTGGCAACGGATCTGATGATGCCGGCCTGTCTCTAACTGTATCTCCAACAAGGAATAATGTTCCCCGCGCGTCAATACGCGGTAGGACAAGACCGCTTCTTTCGCTTCCTTATCGCCTTTCGCCTTTCCGGCGGGGACAATATACGCCTTGTTCTGTGTCTCGTTCTTCTTCAGATAATTAACCAGACGCGCCTGCGGTTCGTGCGGCATTCCCTGCACAACCGCCCAGTAGGTCTTTCGAATCAAGGTATGCGACCTGAACATCTCATTGAGGCGGGTGAGGGCTTTGGAAGTGCGTGCAAAAAGGACTACTCCGCTGGTGGGACGGTCAAGGCGATGCGTGACACCCAGAAAGACTTCTCCAGGCTTGCTATACTTCTCCTTGATATAGGCCTTCACCATCTCAGAGAGAGGAGTATCGCCGGTCTTATCGCCCTGTACAATTTCGTTACAGGTCTTGTTAACCGCTATAATATGATTGTCTTCGTAGAGTATCTGCATAGTTAAATCCAAGGATATTGACGGCGCAAGTTATCCTGCCGCAGCCGCAACTGCGCCTGAAAGGTGCGGGTTTCTTCGGTATCGGGATGCAAAGGGCGGTGGTGCAAGTCAAGCCACAATTGGTGAAGTACCTGCATCTCTTTCTGCACAGAAGGGGATGAGATAAAAGTGTGTGCGAAACGCTCCCAGATATACTCTATCGCCGTATCCGAAGGGTGCATCATGTCGGCGGCATAGAAACGGTAGTCCCGCAGTTCGTCCATCATAATCTCATAAGAAGGGAAATAGATGGCATTGTGTTCGGAAGCTGTGAGCTGCTCCACTGCCAAGAGCAGGGTGGACTTAGAGAGTTGATTCTCATGGAGTCCGTCCTTGAGGTGGCGGATGGGCGATACGGTGAAGACAAAGCGCCGGTCAGGGTACGCACGGAGAAGCGGCTGCCACAGCGCAACAATCTCATCCACAGAGAGACGGCGACGGATGAAGTCGGAAGCCGGCCGCTTTTGGCAATTATCCACCACCGCCTGCAAATCGTTATCCACCGCCAAGCGTTTGTCGATATACACCCACGCCGTACCAAAGGTGATGAAAACAACTGTGTTGTCCTTCATCAAGTCAGGGACATGGCGGGCGATGGAGACGGGATTATAAAGCGTGCCCAAAGGATTGGACGTGACATTGAAGAAGTAACGCTGCATGATGCCTGCCATGTAGTCCGTGAAACAGGAACCAAGCATCAGCAAGCGGTCGGTGTAAGCGAGCGACCAAGGTGCGACAGGGATATCAACAGGTGTGGAGAACTGCATAAGCGAGAGAGGGTTAGTTTATTCGAAGCGCATGACACGGGCAGGGGATATATGCGCCGCCACTACCGAAGGTACAAGCAGCACCAAGACAGAGACAAGCACAACACCAATATTGAGCAACAAGAGCCATAGCCAAGGGAAGGCCACCGGCACAAAATCCACATAATAGGTGACAGGGTCCAGAGGCAACAGGTGGGTGGTGTACTGCACCACCGCCAACGCCAAGGCAAGGACATTGCCAATCAAGACTCCCTTGCCGATAAGCATAGCCGCCTCGTAGACAAAGATACGGCGGACGAAAAGATTATCCGCCCCAAGGGCTTTGAGCGTACCAATGAGGCGAATGCTATCCAGAATGAGAATGATAAGCCCCGATATGATATTGAAACCCGATACACAAAGCATCAGAATGATGATGACGATGACATTCATATCCAACAGGTCGAGCCAGGCAAAGATTTGGGGATTGAGCTGTTGGAGTGTTTGGGCATAGAGTCCGTTTCCATCTTCGTCAAAGCGATTGGCCGTGGCAAACCACACGAGGTCGCTCACTTCCTCCAGATGCGCGATGTTATCGACTGTTATTTCAATGCCTGACACCTGATTGTCACTCCAATGATTGAGACGACGCACCACGCTGCTGCGACTCCACACATACATTTTATCCGCTTCCTGGAAACCTGTAGCATAAATGCCCGATATGGTGAAGCGGCGCACTTGCACCTGCTCGCCAACGGAATAGCAATCAATACGGTCACCCAAGGCCAGTTTGAGGTCCCGACACAGGCAATCGGAGCACAGCACCTCGGTATCCGTTTCCGGCAGACGGCCAGAGAGCAGGTTGGGGAGAAGGAAATCCAAGGCATCCTTTCCTTTGAGCACAATGCCCTGAAAACTATCGTCCGTCTTGAGAATACAGGGCTTGGTGAGAAAAGTCTCCACCCGCTTCACATGACGCAAGGAAGAGAGATGCTGCAACAAAGAGTCAGAGACGGCAACGGGTTGGAGTTCGAAGGTATTGTTACTGTCGAAGTTCGTAATCTGAATATGAGCCCCAAAGCAAGCCACCTTGTCGGTAATGGTACGCTTAAAGCCCACTACGACACAGAGCGTGAGAACCATGACCAAGACGCCTATAACGATACCCATCAGTGCGACACGGATAGCGGGCCTTGAGGAGCGCAGTTGCCCTTCAGGGTCGGCATACAGCCGTCGTGCTATGAAAAAACTGACATTCATGTTGCTTTCGTCCGGTATGGTGTTTTCCGTGCGCTATGGCACGATTTTTGTTGCTTATTTTGTAATTTATGTATGTACGTATGAACAGCCGTTATCTTCTTATGTTTCTGCTCTGCCTATGCGGTCCGATTGTCTGTGCCCAGCACGGCGATTTTCCCAAGCGCACTCCCGAAGAGCAAGCATTGAAGCAGACAGCGATGCTGATACGCGAACTGAAGCTTTCCGATTCCACCCAGATAGACTCTATCTACCGCATTCATCTGCGCTATGCCCGTATGCAGCAGGATACTCCTTCCTCTCGCGAGGAGCAGATGGGGCAAATGCAACAGATGGTGGAAGAGTTGAAAGGCGTTCTCACCAAGAGTCAGTTGCTTCTGTTTAACAGCCGCCAGTCGAGTCCCGATCCGCGCCGTCCGCGTCAGCCTGTGGGATCACCCTCCCACCCTGTTCGTCCGGAGAGGGGAGCCAACGCCGCTCCACATACTTCCATAGAAGATACGCCAAGCCAGCCGTAAGGCAGCCGACGGCCAATCCTCCCAAGATATCCCCCAAGTAATGCACACCGAGATACATGCGGCTGTAGCAGTTTAAGGCCACCCACAGCATGAGCCACCATGCCGCGGGCTTCCGCCATACCAGGCAGAAGAGCAAGGCACAGGCCAGGGTGTTTGCCGCGTGGCTGCTGACAAAGCCAAACCATCCCCCACGATAGCCATTGACAAGATGAACGCTATCCATGATAGCCGGTTCGTGCGTAGGGCGCAAGCGGCAGACAAGGGGTTTGATAAGTCCCGACGAGATATAGTCCGCCAGACCTACCGCCAAGCCAAAGGCCGCCAAGATGACCAGTGCGCGACGCCATCCGAAGCGCCAGAAGAGCAGTGCCGCCAAGAGAAGGTACAAGGGAATCCAGGTCAGTTTACCCGAAACAATCCACATCAGTGTATCCGCCCAAGGGGCATGGCAGCCGTTGACGGCAAGAAGGATGAGTTGGTCGATATGTATCAGATGTTGCAACATACGTTGTCTATGTATTCATCAAAACGGCAGTATGACATGCCACTACGCCTGCCGTTTCGGTACGCAAGCGGCTGTTTCCGAGTGAGACAGGGAGAAAGCCCAGCGAGAGTGCATCTTGCACTTCCTGTTCGCTGAAATCGCCTTCAGGACCAATCAGCACCAAGACGCTATTACCTTTGCGAATGAGGTCTTTGAGTTCGCGTTTTTCATTCTTATAGCAATGTGCGATGAACCTATCCTGCTCCGTAGCACGGCGGATGAGTTCGTCGTAAGGCGTGAGTTCGTTCAGTTTGGGCAGATAGGGTGTAAGGCTCTGTTTGGCTGCGGAAAGGATGATTTTCTCCAGCCGATCGGTACGCAACTGCTTGCGTTCGGAGAAGCGGCAGAGAATGGGTGTGATTTCATCCACCCCTATTTCCGTACACTTTTCGACCATCCATTCCAAGCGTTCCACATTCTTGGTGGGCGCGATGGCTATATGCAGGCGGAAATCATGGTTGGGCTCCTGCTTCTCGGAAGAAAGGATTTCGAATTCGCAGTGCTTGGGATGGGGATTGGTAATACGCGCGGTGTAGGTGGTTCCCTGACCGTCGGTGAGGAGAATCTCATCGCCAAGGGTATAACGCAGCACCCGCACACAATGGGCGGACTCTTCCTCGGAGAGGCAATGCGAGACGGCAATATGAGGGGTATAGAAGAGGTACATCAGAGTTCGGATTCTTTCAAGCGTTCCGCGTTCTCGGCAACGGTAAGGGCATCGATAACGCCCTGAATATCTCCGTCCATGAAAGCGGCAAGGTTATAGACGGTGTAGCCAATGCGATGGTCGGTGATACGTCCCTGCGGATAGTTGTAGGTGCGAATCTTCGCGGAGCGGTCGCCTGTGGAAACCATCGTCTTACGGCGTGCGGCGATGTCGTCGATATATTTTTGGTGCTCTTTGTCGTAAATCTGTGTGCGGAGTCGTGCCAAGGCGCGCTCTTTGTTTTTGGGCTGGTCGCGTGTTTCCGTACATTCGATAAGGATTTCCTGCACCTCGTTGGTGTTCGGGTTTCGCCAATTGTAACGCAAGCGTACGCCCGACTCCACTTTATTCACGTTCTGCCCTCCGGCACCGCCAGAGCGGAATGTCTCCCACTTAATCTCTCCCTCGTTGATATGTACTTCGAACTCATCGGCTTCAGGCAGTACGGCGACGGTGGCGGCAGAGGTATGGACACGTCCCTGGGTCTCTGTGACAGGGACACGCTGTACGCGGTGAACGCCAGACTCATACTTCAGTGTGCCATAGACATTCTGACCGGTGACGTTGAAGATGATTTCCTTAAAGCCACCCACTGCTCCTTCGGAGAAAGAGGAAACGGTATATTTGAAGCCGTGCAACTCAAAGTACTTGGTGTACATACGGAAGAGATCGCCTGCGAAGAGGGCCGCCTCATCTCCGCCTGTGCCACCGCGAATCTCCATGACTACATTCTTACCGTCTTCGGGGTCTTGCGGGAGAAGGAGGAGTTTGATTTCCTCTTCCATTGCAGGGAGTTGTGGTTCGAGTTCGGCTATTTCAGCCCGTGCCATTTCTTTGAGTTCGGCATCCTGTTCGCTATAGAGGAGTTGCCTTGCCTCATCCAGATTGCCGCGTAAGGTGCGGTAACGCTGTGCGGCGGAAAGGATACGCTCCAGTTCGTGATATTCACGGTTAAGGCGAACGAAACGCGCCTGGTCGGCAATGACAGCCGGATCAGTGATGAAGAGCGAGACTTCGTGGAACTTCGCCTCCAGGCCTGCTATTTTATCCAATATGTCCATGTCTATTTCTTCTTTGTTGTTGCTTGGGCATCGTCACGGCGGCGCCAATAGTCATCGGAGGGACGCGTTCCCTGTGCCTCAAGGGCGATATTCTGCACGAAACGTTCGAGTCGCCATTCGATGGTCTCACGGAATACTTTCCGCGTGATGAAGATGTTGAAGAACCACCCGAAACGGATGTCTGTATTCATGGTAATCCGTACCGTTCCATCCGTTTGAGGCATGAGGTGGAAAACACCCGATGCCTGTTTGAGAAGGGAACCTGAATAGAATATATCCACCCATATATCCCGTCCGCCGGCATAGACTGAATCGCGGACTATGCTTTCGACCCGCACATTGCGGAACATGAGAACGCCATTGACAAGGATGTCGAACTGAATGGTGCTGTGCCGTGCATCAGCATCGTAGGTAGATTCTTTCCAAACGAGATAGACGGCATCCCGCTTTGTATCCTCCTGATGTCCCATTCCGGCGAACGCCCACTCGGAAAGCCTGACAGGGTCGAGCTGCACATACGCAATGACTGAATCGACGGCATTGCTGCAGGCTTGGAGAGAGACGGTTTTCTCCGTCCAAGCGGGAGAATGCGCCACCACAGACGCTTCGGTATGAAAGACGGAGTGTGCGTAGGTGGTAAGGACCGAGAAGAGGATGAGCAGGAGGTTCATATCAACGGCGTCGCATCTGCTGCATCTTACGCATCATCTTTGCAGTCTGGTCGAACTGCTTGAGGAAGCGGTTGAGTTCGACTATGGTAGTGCCGGCGCCTTTGGCAATACGCTCTTTGCGAGAGCCATTGAGGCAGGCAGGATTGGCACGCTCGTAGGGTGTCATAGAAGAAATCATGGCTTCGATGGGTTTGAAGGCATCGTCGCTAATCTCTACGCCTTTGAGAGCCTTGTCCATGCCGGGAATCATGCCCATGAGATCTTTCATGGAGCCCATTTTCTTGATTTGCTGCAGCTGTCCGATGAAGTCGTTGAAGTCGAACTGATTCTTTGCTATCTTTTTGGAGATGCGTCGTGCTTCTTCTTCATCGTATTGGGCTTGAGCACGTTCTACGAGGCTGACCACATCACCCATGCCGAGGATACGGTCCGCCATTCGTGCGGGATGGAAGACATCGAGTGCTTCCATCTTTTCGCCTGTTCCGATGAACTTGATGGGTTTCTGTACGACACTGCGTATGCTGAGTGCGGCACCGCCACGGGCATCGCCGTCAAGTTTGGTAAGGATGACACCGTCAAAGTCCAGGCGTTCGTCAAACGCCTTGGCAGTATTGACAGCATCCTGACCGGTCATGGCATCAACAACGAAGAGTATTTCCTGGGGCGAGACAGCGGCTTTGATGGCAGCAATCTCGGTCATCATCTGCTCGTCGACCGCCAAACGTCCGGCGGTATCGATGATAAGGACATCGTAGCCGTAGGTACGTGCTTCGCGGAGGGCTTTGCGTGCTTTCTCGACAGGATTCTTTTCCTCTTCGTCGGTAAAGACTTTGGCATTGACTTGTTCGCCTAATATGCGGAGTTGCTCAATGGCAGCGGGTCGATAGACATCGCAGGCGGCAAGCATTACTTTCTTGCCTTTCTTGGTTTGGAGGAAGTTCGCCAGTTTGGCGGCATGAGTTGTTTTACCGGAACCTTGGAGACCCGCCATGAGAATGACAGCAGGTTGTCCTTTGAGGTTAAGGTCAGCGGCTTCTCCTCCCATGAGTGCGGCCAGTTCATCGTGAGTAATCTTGACCATGAGTTGTCCGGGTCGGACACTGGTCAGGACGTTTTGTCCGAGTGCTTTTTCCTTTACCTGATCGGTGAACTGCTTGGCAATCTTGTAGTTGACATCGGCTTCAAGAAGTGCTTTACGGATATCCTTGACGGTTTCGGCCACGTTGATTTCGGTGATGCGACCTTCACCTTTCAGGATCTTGAAGCTCCGTTCCAGTCTTTCTGATAAATTATCAAACATATATGTAGGTATCTGCTTATTTTTACATTCCTAACGGCATCCTACTTGTGAGAAGCAGGACGCCGTTGAAGAAGAAATTGCTCTATATTATATCGCGCGATGCGCGCGGGAGAGCGTGTTACTCGGAAACGATAGGAATTTCCGGAGTGGGCGAATAGTTTGCGGTGTCACCACCATCGGTGAGGCTAACTACACAGATTGCTGCGGCAGAAACCATGTCAACAATCTCCATACTTGGTTTATTATATGCCTTTTTCATAACTTTATTTCCTTTCTATTTGACTGTTGAACTTATTTTACCACTTGACCAGCAACATTGTAGATTTGCTCGCCGCGAAGGATATAGAGTTGTCCGTTGATCATTACTTTCTGAACGCCGGCATTTTCGTTAGCCTCGATATCCTCGATACCAGTTACTTCGTTCACAGAAGCATCCTGGAAGGAGATGTAACGACGGCCAGGAACAGGAGCATCGTTGAGAGAAGGATGATCCAAATTAATATATGCGCAGTAAGCACCGATAGCTACATTATCGCTATTTACACGATAGTACTTGTTATCACGCACGATAGCATAGTTATGACCTACGTAGTAGTAATCCACTTTGTTAGGATCAGAAAGGCTTGTTTGCTCGTATGCGCCAACCATAGCTCCGTTTTTTTGGAGAACAGCGGCAGAATTAGCAGGATTGTCATACTTAGCAGCGATGGTGCTATAGCCTTCGTTTGCTTTGAAGAGGTATGCTTTACCACCCACGATGTTGTCGTTATCGATTTCAGCAAAGAAAATCATCGAACCAGACTTGTATGCGGGCTCGTAAAGGGTTGCGCCATACATTTTTCCGTCATTGGGCAAGCAGATTGTACCAAATACGATGTTCTCACGAAGCGGACGAACGTAGTCGGCTACCAGGGGCTCATACTTAGCATCGGGACGGATGAAAGGAGCCTTACCAGCTACGACAAGCCTGTTTGTGGGGTCAGCAGGGTCGGTAACAGAGATGTCAGCCGTGTAGGTACCACCACTGATTACAATGCTCCTGTAGACATCACCATCGGTCATATCTGCAGATATCTCATTCAGCGTAAAGTCACCACCCTCAATAATGATAGAAGCAACACTGGTTCCGTTACTATAAACAGTTTCAACAATTTCGGGGCAATCATACGTACCACCCTTAATAGTGGTTTTGGATGTTGCAGAAGCAATACAAACGACACCACCCTTGCTCTCGCCAGAGGCATCAGTATCGCGTGTGCAAGTATAGGTAGCATCCTTAACAAGGAACTCATTGTCGGCTCCCTGGTTAAGGAGCAGGTATTGACGAGCATTGGGGTTAGCCATACCCGTTGCATTGAAATATGCCGAAACGATAACGCCACCTTCAATTGTACACTTGTTGTGGTGACAAGTTGTACTATTGTTGTACACAAAACTAGCAAAATATTCCTGAGAACCTCCAAAATTATTGATACCGGTAACATTGCCATTCTTGCAATAATACGTACCATTATCTCCCCAGATATTAAACGCAGCACGTCCTTTGAATACACAATTTTCCGCTGTAACAGTCGTATTCTCCATTGTACCACCAATATTGTTCAGATTGTAGAAGAAACCTTGCACCGTTGTATTGGTAATCGTAATTGTCGAATTCGTCAAACGACCGAAGTTCACGCCACGCGAATAATTACCATCAACACCCACGGTTTTTGTATCGTAAACCGTAACATCAACCGGCGTTCCATTTTCAGTCAGTGCCACCCCATACGAAGCATGCACGTGCTGAATGGTAGAATTATTAATTGTCAGCGTAACATTATCCAAAGCATTTGTATCATGGAGCACATCTATTCCACGGAGTTGTGCATTGATTGTCACACCATCAAGTGCAACATTTGCATTAGATGCATTAACACGGATACCACGACCGGCAGATGCTTTCGCTGCATAAATAACCACATCTTTGAAGCTAACAGCTTCTGCTGTTGTTACACTGAATACATATTGTGCCGTACCTTTCACATAGTGACCTGCACCATTCAACGTAATACCTTTTGCAACATTGAGCGTTGTGTTGCCAGCGTTAATGTCAGCTGCGAGGGTGATTTCACCACCGTTTGCGAGAGCGGCCTGCAACCCAGCGAGGTCGTTCACTTCCACTGCCCATGCGCTTGCAGTGAGGCAGAGCGCCAAGAGGGAGATAAAAAATGTTTTTCTCATTTTGTTAAAAGATTTTAGTTTTACTTGTGAGGGTTTCCCCTCGTTAATTATTGGGGTTTGTTTTTGTTTGTTCCGAACATTTCAGGGCGCAAAGGTACTACATATTTTTTATATGTGCAAGTTTTTTTATAAAAAAAGTTTCAAAAATCGTATTTTTCTCGTTTTTTCGCGCTTTTATTTGTTTATTTGATGCGTTTTCCATCGGCATCATAGGTGGAACCGTCGTAGTAGATATAGACTTTTCCGGCGTGCAGATATTTGGTTGCCGTCCGCATCTGTTCTGCAGAGAGTTGTTCAAGTCTTGTCGGTGTTTCGGATGCCGCGCTGATATGAAAGACCGTCATAATGACCGTTGTGGGAAGGTAGTTGTTATTCCCCGGATGATATGCCACGACGGTTACTTCCCCTTCGTTTTCGGGCATGATTTGTCCATTGTCGATGGAAAGCAGACATTCGGTGAAGGCATAGGTGACAGGCAGTCCTGAACTGAGAACGGCTGTGGATAGCACTTCCGTTCCGACCGTGAGATTGGTGGTCTGGTTTTCCCAAAGGATAGTCTGTACGGCCTTATTGATATGGAGTGCGACTTGGACGGTCCGTGTGTTGTAGATGCCCTGATTGGCAGGCGTAAAGAGGACAGAAAGCACGTAATCGCCCGCATCCAGGATTTCGTCGGGGTTGCCATCCAGCCAAGAGAGAGCACCCTCCACCTGCTGCAGCGCTTCGTTAAAGACGGCACTGCCCAAGGTTGCGCCATAGGTAAGGTCGTTGACCGAGACCTGAATCATGGGGTCTGCCTTTCGGATGGTGAGTGTTTTACTGATTGATGTTGCGGGATTGAACTTATAGTTACCCGGCTGGGTAGCAGAGAGGGTGACCTCTCCCGCTTTGACAATCTTCACTACGCCGTTCTCAACATAAGCGACGGTGCTGTCCGAACTGATGTATTGCACTTCCAATCCGGAGGAGGTGAAAGCGTTCAGTTGGATATTATCGGTGGCGACACATTCGCCAAGTTCCTGAATCCAAGTGAGTGTCTGGTTGTATTTTTCGGTCTGTCCGCTAACCGCGATGCGCACTTCTTTGCCCTCTCCGGCGATGACGATTTCCCCGGTATGTTCTCCCGCTTCGGCGTGCGAATAGGCAATGGTGAGCTGTGTGGTTTGGTCAATAAGGTTTTTCTGTCCGACCGAAGCAAGTGAAGCCGAGAAATGCGAATCGGTGGAAGAGACAGAAGCGACGATATTGGTCCAAGAGACGGTGATATTCTTGACGGCGTCTGCATCATCAACCATCGCTTTGCCAAAGGGCCATTCGTCGGTGCTTGCGGACAGGCGTTTGAGCTCAGAGACCTTGATTTTCCGCACGGCCACGGCTGTTTTTGCCGAGGCAGCGAACTTGATATAGCGCGTGGTGACAGCCAGGGATATTTCCTCCTCCGTATCCGAAGAGATGAAGTTTCCGTCGGTGGTAAAAATCTGCGACCAAGTGTTGTGGTCGGGCGACTGATAGACAGTGAACGTTCCGCTTGAGCCGCCCTGCCATGCAAAGGACAGTTTGTCTGCGATACCCGTTTGGGAAAGGGCAAAGACACATTCGTCGGAGTAGGTGCCGACAATCACCATTTTACCTATAGAGAGACCTCCTCCGAGGCCCAAAACAGGGTTGGAGAAAGAGATATTGTCGGTTTTAGAGATGACGGTCTGTGCGTTGTCAAAGTCGGTTTTCGTACACTCGGTATCCCAAGGGAGTTGTGCGAAGAGCGTTACGGGCAGAACCAGTGCCGCGAAGATGAGAGAGATGGATTTTTTCATGTGTTTTTTGCGATTTATATACCCTATTTATCAAAAGAGGCTGCAAAGGTAGTGTTTTTTTTTGAGATACGCAAGAAAAATCGCATTTTTTTATGGAATTATAGCTAAACTAGTGTTCTAGTCGGGTTAGTGGAACCAGGTTAACAGGGTATTCTCTGCTTTGTGGCCCGATAATGGACCTGTTATCTATCGTGTATCTATCGTGTATCTATCGTATATCTATCGTGTATCTATCGTATATCTATCGTATATCTATCGTGTATCTATCGTGTATCTATCGTGTTTAACACGGGATTCGCTGTTAAATTGTTACAACGTTAGGGGTTTGGCACGATATTTGTAGGGAATTATGTGGTATATAAATATACCATCGGGCAAGTCAGCGTACGAAAGGACTTCGGCCAGGCTCATAAAACCCACTATATACCTTACTAAAATCGAACGAAACCAACCCAAAAACCTATTGTATAAATCACAAAAACCAACTATATACTATGCAAACAACCGTTGATATTCGCGAACTCCAAGAGCGTATCGAACGCGAGAGTTCGTTTGTAGATGCCCTGACACTGGGCATGAACCAAATGATTGTAGGTCAGAAACATCTGGTAGAGAGCCTGCTGATAGGTCTGCTGTCAGATGGTCATATTCTGTTAGAAGGTGTGCCGGGTTTGGCTAAGACCCTTGCCATCAAGACGCTGTCGGAACTGATAAAAGCGAAATTCTCACGTATCCAGTTCACTCCCGACCTGCTGCCAGCCGATGTGTTAGGTACACAGATATATTCGGTGAAGAACGAAGAGTTCCGCATCAAACGCGGTCCGATATTTGCGAACTTCGTATTGGCCGACGAGATAAACCGTGCTCCGGCCAAAGTGCAGAGTGCGCTGCTGGAAGCGATGCAGGAACGCCAAGTGACGATAGGCGAAGAGACATTCAAACTGGACGACCCGTTCCTGGTGCTGGCCACTCAAAACCCCATCGAACAAGAAGGAACGTATCCGCTGCCTGAAGCCCAGACCGACCGTTTCATGCTGAAAGTGGTCATCGGCTACCCGAACAAAGAAGAGGAACAACAAATCATCCGTCAGAACATATCGGGCGAGAAGAAACAGATTGTGCCTATTTTGAACCCCGAAGATATCCGCAAAGCCCGCGATATCGTCCGCCAAGTGTATATAGACGAAAAGATAGAGAAATATATCATTGACATCGTGTTCGCGACCCGCCATCCGCAACAATACGGACTGGAGAAGTTGGTACCGATGATAAGTTTCGGCGGCAGTCCGCGCGCCAGCATCAACCTTGCGTTGGCTACCCGTGCATACGCGTTCATTCACCGTCGCGGGTATGTGGTGCCTGAAGATGTCCGCGCCGTATGCTATGACGTACTGCGCCACCGTATCGGTCTGACCTACGAGGCAGAAGCGAACAACATGACCACGGAAGACGTGATAACCGAAATCCTGAACGCCGTACAAGTGCCGTAAGACAATGACTTCCGAAGAGATACTCCAACGGGTACGCAAGATAGAAATCAAGACACGCGGTCTGTCGCGTAATATCTTTGCGGGCGAATACCACAGCCAATACAAAGGTCGCGGTATGGCGTTCTCGGAAGTGCGCGAATACCAGCCAGGCGATGACGTGCGTTCGATAGACTGGAACGTGACCGCAAGGCTGAACAAGCCGTATGTGAAAGTGTTCGAAGAAGAACGCGAGTTGACCGTGATGCTACTGGTGGATGTATCGGGCAGCCGCAACTTCGGAACCCTGTCACAGACGAAACGGGACATGATGGCCGAAGTGGCCGCGACACTTGCGTTCTCGACCATTGAGAACAACGATAAAGTGGGTGTGATATTCTTCAGCGACCGTATCGAGAAATTCATCCCCGCCAAGAAAGGTAAGACCCATGTGCTGCATATCATCCGCGAGCTGCTGACCTTTGAGCCTGAATCGAAAGGCACGGATATCGCGCAGGCGCTGGAATACTTCACCAACGCGCAGAAACGGCGTTCGACCGCCTTCCTGATAAGCGACTGCCTGCTGCCTGCCGGTGCGGAGAAAGGTTTGGAGAAGCCGCTGATGATAGCCGCCAACCGACATGATATCAGCCTGATACAACTGTATGACCGGCGCGACAAAGAGATACCCGACATAGGGCTTATCCGCCTGAAAGACGCAGAGACCGACCAAGAGATATGGGTTGACACCAGTAGCGACATCGTGCGCGAACAATACGCCGACGCCTGGCTGCGCCAACAAGAACGGCTATCCGCCGTGCTGAAGAAAACAGGTATCCATTCGGTGGAGATAGCCACAGGCGAAGACTATGTGCGTGCGCTGATGCGGCTGTTCAAGATGTAATGAAATACGCATAAAGAAAAGAAAGAATGAGACGAATTGGTTTGATATACGGATGTCTGATAGCCGCGATGAGCATAGGGGCTACGCCACAAGTGAAAGTGGCACTGGACTCGACTACCCTATTCATCGGCGACCAGACAGGTCTGCATATAGAAGTGGTACACAACGCCAATGAGCAGGTTCAGATGCCCGTTTACGGCGAAGAACTGATGTCCGGCGTGGAGATTGTGGACCGGACAGGTATAGACAGTACGCTGCAAAACGGACAAGTGAGCCTGAAACAGACGCTGATGCTGACATCGTTCAAGGATTCGCTGTTCTACATCGCGCCCATCCCCGTGGTGGCAGGCGATGAGACGATATACTCCGAGTCGCTGTCGCTGAACGTGATACAGCCGTTTGAGGTGGACACGACCCTTGCCATCACGCCGATAAAAGATATCTACCGCGCGCCGATATGGTGGTGGGGTATCATCCGATGGATACTACTGGCGTTGCTGATTGCGGCGTTAGGCGTTGGTGCATGGTGGGCATGGAAGAAATGGGGCTACCTGCTCGGCAAGACCGATGAAGATGTTCCCATGAGCCCCGAACTGCTACGCCCCGCCGAAGAAGTGGCCAAAGAGAAACTGGACCGCATCAAAGCCGAAAAGATATGGCAAAACGGGCAACAAAAAGCCTATCACACCGAACTGACAGACGTGATACGCGAATACATATCCCGCCGGTTTGACGTGTCGTCCGAAGAAAAGACCTCCGACGAGACCCTCCGCGCCATGCGTCCGCTGCTGAACGACCAACGCGAGACCTACGCCGACCTGAGCAAGATGCTGCAACTCGCCGACCTGGTGAAGTTCGCCAAATGGAGCGCGACACCGGATGAGAACGAAGAAAGCCTGCGCATGGCATACGCGTTTGTGGATGCCACGACGCCAACTAACGTTGAACCCGAAAACGAGACAAGACAATGACCTTTCATTCCCCTGCATATTTACTGCTGCTTCTGCTGCTGATACCAGTTGCCGGCTGGTGGATATGGCGTCTGCGTCAATCGCACGCCACGCTGCAGATGAGCGACACCTCCGTTCTCGGCAAAGCGCCGAAGACATGGAGAGTATATATGATTCACGCGCCGTTCGTGCTGCGAATGCTGTGCATCACGTTCCTTGCCATCGCCCTTGCGCGGCCGCAACTGAGCAACCGCTGGTCGTCCGAGTCGACGGAAGGTATAGACATCATGATGGCGTTGGATATATCCGGCACGATGATGGCCGAAGACCTGAAACCCAACCGACTGGAAGCCGCCAAACAAGTGGCTACCGATTTCGTGCTGTCCCGCCCGAATGACAATATCGGTCTGGTTGTGTTCGCGGGCGAAAGCTTCACCCAATGTCCGCTGACGACTGACCATGCGGTGCTGGTGAACCTGTTCCAATCGGTTAAGTTCGGCATGATAGAAGACGGCACCGCCATCGGTTTAGGGCTGGCCAACTGCGTGAACCGAATGAAAGACTCGCCCACCAAGTCGAAAGTGGTGATACTGCTGACCGACGGAAGCAATAACCGCGGCGACATAGACCCACAGACAGCCGCACAGATCGCCCAGACATTCGGTATCCGTGTGTATGCAGTGGGCGTAGGTTCGCACGGCCAAGCACGCGTGCCCGTGCAGACACCGTACGGGACACAATACATGATGATGGACAGCGAGTTTGACGAAGCCACGCTGCGAAACATCGCCAATGCGACAGGTGGCGAATACTTCCGTGCGACCGACAACTCAAGCCTAAAACGCATCTATGCACAAATAGACCAACTGGAGAAAAGCAAGATACGCGTACGCGAATACTCAAAGCGGACAGAGAGCTATGCTCCGTTCCTGACAGCCGCCCTGCTGTGCCTGCTGTTAGACATATTGCTCAAGTGCTTCGCGCTACGCACCATAACAGACTAAGGGAGGAAAAGACATGTTCAGATTTGCATCAATCGATATGCTGTGGCTGCTATGGCTGATACCCATACTGACAGCCGCCTATATACTGCACACACGGCGCAAGCGCAAACAAATGGAAGCCTTCGGCGAGGACACACTGGTCCGCGACCTGATGCCGGACGCATCGCCCGTGAGAAACCGTATCAAGTTCGCGGTGCTGATGGTAGCCCTGACACTGCTGATAATCGCCGCCGCCCGTCCGCAATACGGGCAGAAGTCGGAGACCGTGAAACGCGAAGGAATAGAGGTGATGATAGCGCTGGATATATCCAACTCGATGCTTGCCGAAGACGTGGCACCGAACCGGTTGGACAGGGCCAAACAGATGCTGTCGAAGATGATAGACAAGATGACCGATGACAAAGTGGGACTGATTATCTTTGCCGGCGAAGCCTACGTGCAACTGCCTATCACGTGCGACTACGTGTCCGCCAAGATGTTCCTGCAAACCATCTCGCCCGACCTTATCAAAGCCCAAGGTACAGCACTCGGCGCCGCCATCCGTACGGCACAACGGGCGTTCGGCAGCGAACGGTCAGAAGCCTCCAGAGCCATCATCCTGATTACCGACGGTGAGAACCACGAAGATGATGCCGTATCCGCCGCCAAAGATGCCAAACAAGCCGGCATACAGACTTACGTGGCAGGAATAGGCAAACCCGAAGGCAGCCCGATTCCCATCCCCGGCACAGGCACTTTCCGTAAAGACCGTTCAGGACAAGTGGTAGTGACCCGTCTGAACGAAGAGATGTGCAAAGAAATCGCACAAGCCGGCAACGGTATATACGTGCGCTGCGACAACACCAATACCGCCCTGCGGGCATTGGAGAAAGAACTGGACCGCCTGGCAACCAGCGAGATAGAGACACAAGTATATACAGACTATCAGGAACAATACCAATCGTTTGCGCTGCTGGCACTGCTGCTGCTTGTGGTTGAATTCTTCATCTTCGAGCGCAAGAACCGCACCATCAGCAAGTTAGACATCTTTAACGAGAAACACGCATGAGACGTACCCTATTTATCCTACTGAGCATCCTACTCTATTTGCCCCTGTCCGCACAACAGGAATCTGCCGATGTGCGCAAAGGCAACCGCAAATACAAGAAAGAGAACTATATGGACGCAGAAGTGAACTACCGCCGCGGCCTGGAGAAGAACGACAAGTCGTTTGAAGGACATTTCAACCTGGGCGATGCACTATTCCAACAGAACAAATACGATGAGGCTGCCGAACAGTTTGCCACCGCTGCCCAACAACTGGATCCGAAAAAAGACAAGTCAAGAATGGCTGCTACCTACCACAACCTGGGCAACTCGTGCTTCGGTGCACAGAAATACGACCAGGCCGTGAAAGCCTACCAACAGTCGCTCCGCTATAACCCCAAAGACGACGAGACACGGTATAACCTGGTGAAAGCCATGCAGATGCTGCAACAGCAACAACAGCAGCAACAGCAAAACCAAGACCAGAAACAGGAACAGAAACAAGAACAACAGCAGCAAGAACAGCAACAACAAGAGCAGCAGCAACAAGAAGAACAACAACAGCAACAGGCTCAAGAACAAGAGCAAAATCAAATGGACAAAGAGACTGCTGAACAGATTTTGCAAGCCTTAGAGCAAGACGAACAAGATACTCAAGAGAAACTGCAACGCCAGAAAGGCTCCAAGAAACGCGCAGAAAAAGACTGGTAAACAAGAGCAAACATAAAGACTTATGAACACGATACAACGTTATTTGATTGCCGCACTATCTCTGCTATGGGGATGCGCCGCCCTGTATGCCGATGAGGTGTCGTTCCGCGCACAGGCTCCGTCGCAAGTGATAGCCGGCCAACCGTTCCAACTGACCTACACCGTGAACCAGCGTGCACGCGACCTGCAGGCTCCCGACTTTCAGGACTTTGACTATCTGGCAGGACCCTACACATCGCAGTCGTCGTCCACATCGTTTGTGAACGGAAGACGAACCTCCTCGTTCACGCTGACCTACACCTATACACTGAGAGGCAACCAAGAGGGTACGTTCAGCCTGCCTCCCGCCACTATCCGCGTGGACGGCGAGACCTATACTTCCAACGGCCTGAAGATAACCGTACTGCCGCCCGACGAAGAGCCGGCATACAACAACGGCAACGGCGCAAGCCAACGCCCCAGTGCACAGCAGAACAGCCAAGCACGCAGTTCCGCAGGTGCAGAGACAGCAGGGAACGGCAATGTGTTCATCCGCACTATCGTTTCGAAGACACATGTGCAAGAACAAGAAGCCCTGCAACTGAGCTACAAGCTTTATTTTGCAGGCGTGGACGTGGCACAATTCACCAACAACACCAAACTGCCGGAGTTCACCGGCTTCCTGAAACAAGACCTGGAGCAAGGCGAGATACAAACCGAACTGGAACACTACAACGGCAGGAACTACCAGACTGCAACGCTCTACCGCACCCTGCTCTATCCGCAACATAGCGGTGAGATAAAGATAGACCCTGCACAGTTTGAGGCCGTGCTGCGCGTACAAGTGCGGCAACAGGTGCGTAGTATCTTTGACGACTTCTTCGGCACTTATGAGAACGTGACCAAAGGGCTGACGGCACCAGGGGTGACCATCAAAGTGGATGCTCTGCCCAGCGGCAAACCCGCTTCGTTCTCCGGTGGCGTGGGTCAGTTCCGGCTTAGCGGCGACATATCCGCCACTACACTCAAGACCAATGAGCCCGTGACTATCACACTTGCCATACAAGGCACAGGCAATATGAAACTGCTGAAGACCCCATCGGTGGACTGGCCCGAAGGCTTTGAGGCATACGACCCCAAAGTGACTAATGATTTCAAGACCACATCTGCGGGTGTAAGCGGCAGCAAGAAAGCGGAGTATCTGGCCATTCCGCGTGCGGCAGGCGACTACACCATTCCCGCCATCGTGTTCTCCTATTACGACACAGCGGACAAGCAATACAAGACCCAACAGATAGGGCCGTGGTCGCTGCACATCGAACGCGGGAAAGGTGATACAGAGGCACAGGCTGTGGTGCAGAACTATGTGGGTAAAGAAGATATTAAACAATTAGGCACGGACATCCGCTATCTCCATACCGATGCACTCCAATACGCCACACCGAGCCGCATAGACCTGAGACACAGGCTGCTGTGGCTGTACATGATTCCGGCACTGATTGCATTGGGCATCTTCATCCTATTCCGCCGCCAGATAAAGGAGAACGCCGACCTGACCCGTCTGCGCTACAAGAAAGCGAATAAAGTTGCCCAGAAGCGCCTGAAAGAAGCCCGACGCGCCATGGACGGGAACAATAGCAGTGCATTCTATGAAGCGATAGAGCGGGCTGCATGGTCGTATCTAAGCGACCGACTGAGTATTCCGACTGCGGAACTGAACAAAGACAATATCGCTTCCATACTGGCAGGCAAGCAAGTGCCTGAAAGTATGGTGAACGATGTACGAGACGTGCTGTCCACCGCTGAATTCGCCCGCTATGCACCGGCAGGGGACAATGCGATGCAAGAGCTGTATGACAAGACCGCAACACTGATTAACAACCTTGAAAACCAAAAGATATGAAAAAGCCCCTCATACTATTCCTGACAGCCCTTTTCTGCCTCTCCGCTGCAAGCATAAAGGCAGAGGACTCGGAGCAAGCCGCTGCGCTCTATGCGGCAGGCAACTATGGCGAAGCAGCCAGCCTGTATCAGCAAATACTGGACAATGCACCACTCTCGCGCCACTCTCGCGCCACGGTGCTTTACAACCTCGGCAATGCCCGTTTCAAGCAGGGTGAACTGTCACAAGCCATTCTTGCATACGAACGTTCGCTGCGTCTGAACCCACGGGACAAAGACGTACAATATAATCTGGAGTTTGCCCGTACGCAGATTATCGATAACATTGAGGATAATCGTGCTTTCTTCTTCTCCTCGTGGGCACAAGCCGTACGTGACACTCTGACCGAGGAGACATGGCAGATTGTTTCCCTTGCCACGTTCGTGCTGATGCTGACCGGTATTCTGCTGTTCCTGTTAGGCCGAACCATTGCTCTACGCAAGGCATCGTTCCACATGGCTTGGATATTGCTGCTTGTCTGCATCGTGTCGGGACTGAATGCCGGTTCGCTGCACCGCCGCGACAGTCAGCAACGTGAAGCCATTATCACACAGGGCGTGCTGAATGCCAAATCATCGCCTGACCGAAGCGGAACAGACCTGTTCACATTGCACGAAGGGACGAAAGTGGAGATTATTGAGACACTGGGCGAATGGTGCAATATCCGTGTGGGGAACAACGAAGGATGGATACTGCAAGCGCATGCAGAGCGTATCTGACGAGAGGCAAACGGCTGAGTGTTACTTGGCCTTGATGACCTCAAAGCCTTTACCAAACACGCCGCTTACATTGGCGTAACTAACGAAAGCATCCGAATCGACTTGACGGATAATCCGTAAGATGAGGGTGCTTTCATGTTTCCGCGCCAAGACAGTGACAACCGAAATAGGCTGCTTGCTGTACCATCCCATTCCATCCAGCAAGGTGATGCCACGATTGACATTGGCAGAGATGGCAGATGCTATCTCATCCGACTTGCGAGAGAAAATGAAGAACTGTACAGACTGATTCATACGCTGCATGAACCAGTCGAGCGAAGCCGTATAGCACAAGGTCATACAGAGACCGCACAGGATACGTTTCAGGCGGTAATCGGGCACTTGGTCAGGCAACAACTGTACGTTATCAGGAATAGGCAGGAAATAGGCGCTAAGGATAATCAGTACGTCGCAAACGACCATCACTTTACCCAGAGAGATATCGCGATAGTGATTGACAATCATCGCCACTATATCGGTGCCGCCGGACGAACCGTTGTTCAGCATCACCACGCCGAGAAAGACTCCGAAGAGTGCTCCGCCCACGATACATGCCAAGAGAGGGTCTTCGATAAGCGGCGTCTCACGGATAGGGATAAGCCTATACCAGAAAGCGAGAGCACAAGCCCCGAAGAGCGTGCGGATGCAAAAGCGCCAATTGACCAAGATAGCAGCAAGCAGCAAGAGAATGCCGTTGATGACCAATGTACTCAGCCAGATAGGGATGGCACCGCCCGTTGCGGGAAAGAGAGACGGGAAATCGCCACGGGTGACATAATAAAGGATAGAACAGATACCCGTAAGACCTCCACCCACCACATTGTGAGGGATGAAAATCCAATTCACCATCAGCGCAAAGGGACAAAGAGCCAGAAAAATCATGACATACTCCGTGATAACCGTTGCGATAAACTGGCGGCGGTTAAGTTGCGCATGCGGAAGTGGTTGGGCTATTCCAAACATAATAGAGGTCTGTTAAACTATTTATTCTTGTTTTTTTATTGTTTCAGGGCACAAAAGTACTGCTTTTTTTGGATATATGCAAATTATTTTGTACTTTTGCAGCGTGAATTGTCAATTCCGGCACACCCGATGGCAGCAATACAAGACAATGACCGTTTTTATAACGCTCTGCATCGATTGGTATGCAGCGTTTTCCGTATCTCCTACCGCCGTTTCACTGTTTTAGGGCGGGAGAACATCCCGACGGATGGTGCCGTTATTTATGCTCCCAACCACACGAACGCTCTGTGCGATGCTTTGGCCGTGCTGAGCATTGACGAAACGCCGAAGGTGTTTGTGGCACGTGCCGACATTTTCCGTAATCCCCGCACAGCCGGCATACTACGCCGCCTGAAGATGATGCCTATCCGTCGCAGCCGTGACGGTTGGGATGAGGTGCGGCGTAACGACGAGACCATCCGTCAAGCCATTGGCACCCTGCATGACGGCATTCCGTTTGTGATTATGCCCGAAGCCACCCATCGTCCGATGCATTCGCTGCTGCCACTCTCAAAGGGCGTTTTCCGCATCGCGCTTAATGCGAATGAGGCTTTCGGAAAAGAGAAGCCCGTTTATATAGTGCCCATAGGATTGGAATACGGTGACTTTTTTCATCTGTGGGACACGCTGACGGTGAATATCGGTCAGGCTATCAACGTGACGGCGTTTGCAGCCTCTCATCCCGAGATGGACCGTCCGCAACTGATGTTGTCTCTGCGCGAGACCTTGACCGAACGTATGCGAAGCCTCATTTTGTGGGTGCCGGACGATGCGGATTACGAGAAGCGTTTGCTCGCCCTGCGTGCCAATCCTCCGGAGCCGTTCCGTAGTCTTGCGTCGAAACGGATGTCCGCGGCGGGCAGATGGCTGTTCCTGGTGCTTGGCGCACCTTTGTTTGCCGTTTCGGCGGTGGTGACGCTTCCGATATGGTTGTCCGCATGGCTTATTTGCCGCCGCGTGGAAGACCGAGCGTTTCACAACTCACTACGGTTTGTTGTTCAACTTGCGTGGTATCTGCTTTCGTTCTTCACGCTGCTGCCGTTCCAGACTTTTGTACAGGAGTATCTGTATCGAGTTAAGGAGTTAAGGAGTTAAAGAATTAAAGAATTAAAGAATTAAAGAGTTAAAGAATTAAAGAGTTAAAGAGTTAAGGAGTTAAGGAGTTAAAGAGTTAAGGATGAGACGACTATTCGCAATAACCGGCGTGCAGTTTTTCAAGCGGAAACATCAAATCCCAATTCTTTCCCCACACAATATTCCCCTGCTCCAACTGGAACTGTTTGAACTTTTTCTCGTCCAAATATCTATTATATTGCGGATGCGGATGCTTTGTTATGAAAGCCCCGACATTCACGACTTGTGTTGTTCCATCGCTAAAATGCAATTCCACACTCAAGGGGGTGACATATTTGGCAGCAATGATATTCATAGTTTCTTCGATATCTTAGTTGAACGAATCCGTTTCTTATATACAAAGAAGTTAATCCACTTCTCTATGATATTTCTATAATACTTCCGCACAAACGTTTCCGCTATAGTTCTGTCTTTTTCATTCATCGGCGCCGTTTTTCCCTGCCGATAAACTATATCTTTCAATTCTCCATCTTCTATAATCAAATCAAATACGGCCTCTACTCCACTTTTGAGTACATGCACATGAATAGGTTCGTGCTCCATTGAATAGAAGAAGAATATAAATCCGAAATACTCAAAGATTTTAGGCATGATATTGTACGTTGTTAGCGATTCAAGGTTAGTTGTTTGGAGAGACAAAGTCGGGCTGCGGGGCAGACCGGCTTTGTCAGGAGTTATGGCCGGGCGTGCCGGCCATGTGAGAGAAGCTGTTGCTTCGTTGTCATTAGTTGGTGCCCAATCCCGGTGTGGGAGAGAAACGACGTGCAGGAGCATCGCCACTCATGTTGTCTTGGGGATTTTCATCCACACTGACAGAGAGAATGACAGAAGAGAAAATCTCTACGACAGCCGTCTCAGGGGCATTATACATTTTTGCTTTCATAATCATTATGGTTTTTCAAATCGGGTGCAAAGGTACGACAATTATTTGAATTGTGCAAACAATTGTCGTACTTTTGTTGAAAAAACTTTATTTTACCAGTTGTCCTTGTGCATTATACAGCTTGCCATCACGGAGGATGTAGAGTTGTCCGTTGAGGATGAACTTAGCGTTCTCTTCCGTTGCGGTTACCTCATCCAATGCGGTCGGAGTCTGCATGTCTTCCACCATCAAGGAGATGTAACGACGTCCAGGAATCTGTTGAGTATTACCACCTTGCTCCGGAACATTATCCATTACAATGTATGCACGATTCGCTTGGAGTGTGCAGTTAATACCGCAACGTTTAATCTTGCCACCGCTAAGCATGTAGGCATCTTTGGTGTAGCCTCCAATGTTAACTGTGTTATCAATTACCATGGGTTCGAGACAACCATAGAGACCGTGGTAAGGATGTAGTTCTTCCGTAGCATCGCCAGTATAGTTAACCTCAATCTTGTTTGCGTTAGCGATGAAGATGTACGGGCGACCCGCTACAAGACCTTCATTTTCTTCTACGAGTTCAACGCTAACAGGATTAGAAGTCTTGTAAGCAATGCTGTACATTGTAGCACCTGTGTAGTCGCCGGCAGCCACGGCGTTCGGCAAGCAGATAGTTCCCATCTGGCCAGAAGTAACGTCACGAACGTAGTCGGGCGTTGAAGGAGTCGGAGGCTCCGGAGTAGTCTCTTCGTGCATGTAGAGAGCGATGTCGCTTTGACCGCTAGCATAGCAGTTGAAGAGGTCATTATTACTATTATAGAAGATTTTTGTTCTATTAGTGTTCTCAACGGAATTAATAGAAGCCTTACTTTCAGCATTTACTTCAATAGTCCAAGAAGTGTTCTCCGCTTCAGCTTTAGTTTTCAAATAGCTCTTTTTATCCGTAGATGCATTGTAGAGATACTTACCATCCGAAGTCATCAGATAGAAATGACCTTCGCCGGCATCTGCCAACGTCATTACCTTTGTGCCAACAGCAGGAGTAAGCGTCGTTTCTGCAACAGTACTGGTAATAGCCGTGCGGTTATTGCCATTTGCACTTTGTGCAGCCATAGTTTGAATGTTACCATCAGCTTCTACATATTGAGCAATGATGACTTTCTTACCCGCAGCAAGAGTTGTTGCATTGGTTACGAGAGTCCAAGTACCGGTTACATCGTCATTAATAACAGGCTCGTTAACGATGATAGTATAGGTAACATTAGCTGCAAGATATGTACCATCTGCATCGCGATGAGCTGTAATAACAGCCGTTCCGTAACCACCGGCAAGGGCTATTTCACCACCATCCGTAACAGTTGCCACATCTCCGTTATTCGAGTTATAGGTAATACCCGTCAAGTTGTTAGGATTGACCAATTGAGGTTGTGTCCAAGCATCACCCGCAGTAATTTCATCGGATGTAGGATTATATGCCAAACCTGTCTCTGTTAAGGTTGCTTCTGCAACAACGATATTGAAAGTTGTGGTTGCACCACCGTAGTTGCCCAAATCGTCAGGAATGGTAGCCGTAATAGTGGCAGTTCCTTCTGCGATAGCATGGAATGCCGCATCTTTGCCCTCACCTACAATACTTACATAAGAATCACCGCTTGTAATCTCATAAGAGACAACTTTCTTGTTGGGATTAGAGGTTACGTCAACATCCGAGAGAAGAATATCATCATCCCCTACGGTCATATTGATATCTTCGATGGAAATAGATGCAGCCAGTTTGGATTTCTCTTGGTCATCGCTCGTGGTATAGTAAACGATTATGTCTGTTGATTGAACTTGTCCACCAAGTGTAACCGAGAATTCATTACTCGTCGGAGTAACAACAGCTACAGTATGATCCAATTGGTCAACAGCTGCGGAAGCATTTGTCCAAGTTGAATTCACCACATTCGTGGCATAATTTTCTCCCTTGGTTGTCCATTCCACTTTGGTAATGGTGACACCTGTTTGAGGAACGAAATTAACTGAATGACCACTATAGAAACGAGTCTCTGCTATAAGTTTAGGCGTGCCACCTGTTGAATAATTACCAGCAAGGTAGTTTAAGAGGGTGGTCGATGCGCTATTCTTATTAGCCGTTACGGTAACTACACTACTATTCCATACAACTTGGTTGGTGGCGGCAGCATCATAACTTGCACGGGTAAGGTCGAATGACATTATATACTCCGGCGACTGAGTTGCAGCATTTACAGTAATTGTATAGGTTGCATTGCCTGCATAATAGTTTGCATCGGCATCACGGTGAGCCGTAATAACAGCCGTTCCATGACCACCGGCAAGGGCTATTTCACCACCATCCGTAACGGTTGCCACATCTCCGTTAGTCGAACTATAGGTAATACCCGTCAAGTTGTTAGGATTGACCAATTGAGGTTGTGTCCAAGCATCACCCGCAGTAATTTCATCGGATGTAGGATTATATGCCAAACCTGCCTCCTCACGTTCAATTACCGTAATATCGTTCTGTGCCCAAACTGCCAATTGTTGCTGTGTTGCATTATTTTTCTCGTGGAAAGTCGGATAACCGATGACATCAATATATGTATCCGCTGTTGCAGATATCGTATTCGAAACACCAGCATACAAGATACATGTATTTGTACCATCCGAAATCTCGCCTTCACGATCACTACCGGAAATAGCATCCGTTACGTTCACGCTCTCTACTTTAATACGGCGGCTCTCATAGGCAGCAAAATTAGCATTCAACTGCTCAAGTGTCAGCGTGGTAACAGGAACGGTGGCTGTCGTTTTCGTGGTGCCATCTTGTGCTTCCATGGCAGTAATCTCAAATTTGCCACTATAGTCAGTAGTCGTTACCTGATATTCTCCGCTGATACAATCACCGGCTGCATATCCGTGGTTGTCTACAAAAATGAATGCACCAGTCGTTCCTTCTTCAATGAAAGCATTCTTGCCACTCACATACGTAATAACCGCATTTGTCAGCGTCAAGATATAAGTTCCTCTTTCAGCTGCTTTCAACGCTGCCAGGTTAGCAGCCGTTGGAATCACAATGACTTGCTTAGCCTCTACATCCGTTGTGTAACGGGGAGCGATCTCTACTTTTTCAGTGTTACCACTCTTATAATAGATAACGATACCTGTTACATCGTAAACAGCATCATTCAGCAAGGTAGGTGCGGGAGACAGGCTAAACTGATTATAGTAATATACCGTATTCGTGCCATCCGAGAATGTGCCATCTGATGAATAAGTTGCATTCTTCAGAGTAACCAAAGCAGATTGGTTAGCAGCAGTCAATGTTGAAAAGTCTGTTACTTCAGTGATTGTAGCCGTTCCAGAAGTAGCCGCAATGTCACTTGATGTAAAGCCAGACAATTGTACACGTCCGGAACTCTTTTTCGCTTGAACACTAACAATCGCATTGCCCAACACATCTCCAGTCGTATAACCATGTCCAGTTTCATTCAAAACAACACCCTGATTGTTAGAATCTACCAAGTACACATAATCGCCATTAACAAATGTTACTTGCCAACCTTGAAGATTAACATACACGCTCTTTTCTGTAGATGTAGCAAACTCCACTAATTGAGCAGCAGTAGTCTTTGCTACAATCTTCGTGAACTCTTTGGTTGCGACGGGACTTTCACCATTTCCTTTGATAGCAATTGCCCTAACGGTAGATGATGTGTTTATATTGAACTCACCCTCGTAGAGTGTGCTATTACTTGTAGGAGTTGTTCCATCGGTGGTATAATAGATTGCAGCACCAGTGGTTGCACAAGTAATGGTAACAGCCGTTTGGTCCGTGAAGAAAGGAGTCGTACCGGAAATTGTCGGTTTTTCAACATCTGTAGATGCAGCAGTTGCGTATGCATACGTAATTTTCGAAATAGTAAGAGTTCCGTTGCTACTTGCAGTTCCTGCAGTCACATATTCCAATTTGTAGTACAAATCATTGGCTCTATTCGCCTCCGGAACGGTATAAGTAATATTACCTACGGCAATTGTGGAAGGATCTCCGTCAATTTCAATAGCATCTGTATACGAACTATTGTCAGCAACATAGAGTTTGTGACTTGTAATTTGATCGTCTGTAAAAGCATCAACAGTTACAACAATGTCACCAATAGCATGATCTTCGACTTGGGTTTCAATTGTAGCGGTAACTGGCTGAGCATCTTTATTTGAGCCTTTTTTACGCCCGGCTTTGATATATGCCCAACCATTGTTGTTGTTATTAAAACCATAAATATCCCAAACCTGTCCATTTTTTGTTGCCGTCCATGAATCTGTATACAATGAGATAGCAGCATCATTATAATCAGGGAATGTCAATTGCAAACCATTAAACGGTTCTATGACGTTCATTGTTACGGTCACAGTCTTAGACAATGCGTCAGTAGAAGATTGAACGGTCAGCGTTTCCTCGTATTCACCAAGATTTGCAGTATTTGCTGCAATTGCGATTTCGTCACCAGTTGCAGAAATCGCTCCTGATGCAGTGAACGGAGTATTCTGAAGACCTGAATAAACTACAGAACCCGTCAAATTAGCAAACGATACTGCAACAGTCTTATTTGCGACAGATGTACCTTGCTCAACCGTACCGAAATCAATGGTAGATGGAGAAACACTTAAGGTTGGGGTGTTCCCACCGCCTGAAGCGTAGGTAATAGCGATAGCAGAAAGACGACGATTGCCACTTGTTCCTCCAATTGTAAATGTTACCGATGCAGCCGATCCTGACCATGTTCCGTTGGAATATGTTGCCACATCAGTAGTGATTGCATTAGAACCATCACTCGTGCCAAAAGTAATCACTATTTCCGTTATGGTTTTTGTGCTACTCGAAATAGTCATGGTATTTCCACCATAAGCACGAATAGCCGTACCACTAGTATAGTACTTTGGAGGATTATTACTATTCGTACCTTTATCGAATGTAATGCTGAAATCAGTTCCATTATACGAACTAACTGCTTGCTGATTCGAGTACCCCTGACTACTAAAAGTTACGCTTTCGTCAGGAGTTGCCCACACTTGCCCAACGCTTAGTGCGAAGAGCATAAAGAACATTGAAACAAAATGTTTTAGTCTCATGTCATTAAATGTTTTTAAGTTGTTAATAATAATAGTTTTTTTGTCATTATATATATATTAGTCACTGCCTTGCGGGCAGCTAAGGATAGCCTATTCCTTGTCTGCTTTGCGACGGCGCTCGGTGGCGGCATAACCAATTTCAGGAAGAGGTTCGCGTTTGGGGGATTCCTGAACCTTTATGCTCAATGCCCCTATCGCATTATAAACATTCTCCAACTCGCTCCTTGTCTCCTCACTCAAATCATTCACGGCCTCTAAATTATTTTCAAGCGCATCCTCCAACATTCTCATTCGCGTGCGCAACTCCTCAATCGCTAAGGTGTTTTCTCGTGTCTCTGTAACAATCTGACGAGCCATCACAAAGGCTCGCATAATAGCAATATTGACTTGTACTGCTGTTTCGCTGCGCAAAACACTGGATAGCATTGCTACTCCTTGTTCCGTAAATGCATAAGGAAGGGCAGAAGCCTTTCTTTTTTCATATAATCCCGTCTTTATTAAAATATCACCTTGCTGATTTTCTGGTAATTGTGGGGATGATATCACAAATTGTGACCTCATCCAGGCTGCCTCTTGTGGTTCTAAACGGAACATAAAGTCCTCCGGAAAACGATTGAGATTTCGTTTTACCGCCTGATTTAATGTACGTGTTTCCACTCCATACATTGCAGACAATTGAAAATCCAACAACACCTGTTTGCCTCTCAACACAAGAATGGCGCGTTGGATATTCTCCATTATTCCCTCTCTTGCAATAAATGATATGTCGGTTTTCTTTGGCATTTCAGTTAGTTTATGGTTTTCCTCTTCGCGTCCATTCGCATTTCGGCCAATGCATACCCCTATATCAAAACAAACTGCGACCCGATAAGGACCGCAGCCGACATGGACAGACCATGTAGGGATACCATGTGGGTATAAATCAAAGCCTTATATGTCGAAAATAGTGTCATTAGCCGTTGGTACTTTCGAAATCAAGTGCAAAGGTACAACTTTTTTTTGGACTGACCAAATTTTTTTGGAAGTTTTTTTAAGAAAATTCGTAACGTATTGGTTTCAAAGTGAAGAGGTAAGAGGTAAAGAATTAAAGAATTAAAGAATTAAGGAGTTAAAGAGTTAAAGAGTTAAGGGAGCGACGAAGAAGGAATGTGAGGAAGTAAGGCAAAGTAAGGAACTTGCCATTAAACCCAATGTTCTTGCGGCACAACTTGATGCCATAACGTATATCTGCATAGACATCGCTATCCACCAACCTGTTAAGCGATGGCGTAGCATTATCCTTCGCCTTCACCTCCACAGGAATCAACGACTCTGCATCCCTGACAAAGAAATCCATCTCCAAAGTTGAAGTCTCATTACGATAAAAATACAACTGATAACCCTGCTTGACCAACATATCCGCCACGATATTCTCATACAATCCCCCCTTATAGGTGCCAAAATTACGGTTCATCCTCAAATCATTCTGCACCTCTTCATCCAAAGAAGCTATCAACAATCCCGTATCCCGATAATAAAGTTTATAATTCACCGGGTTATAATTTCCCCTCAAAGGCAACTGCAATTGGGACAGACAATAACAAACATTGACAATACCCGCATTCTGCAACCACTCCACACAACCAACATACTCGCGATTTCGCGCGCCATGTGCGATTTGGGTAATCCGAAATTTCTTATTCTCCTGCGCGAGGAAAACAGAAAGATGACGGTACACTGCCAATACCCTTGTCTGGTCTAATCCGACGGTATACTTAGTGATATCCTCCTCATAATCAGCGTGCAACTGCCTCTGCAACTGCAATACCCCCGAAAAATTCCCCTGCCGGACAAACCTGTCCACCACCGCCGGCATTCCGCCAACAATCATATAATCGTTGAACAACGAGAAATAGACCTCCAGTTCCAAGTCCGAAAAAGGTTTCCGTTGCACCAGATGGTCATACAGATCGTCTATCTTATCCTCCCCATATCCTTTTGCCCATAGGAACTCCTCAAAATCCATTGAGTGCATCTCAAAATCCTCCTTATACCCCACAGCATTGGACTCAATCCGCGCATAATGCAAGCCCAACAAAGAGCCAGAACAAATCACCTCATACCGTCCGTCCTGTGCAAAACTCTTAAGCGAAGTGGCACAATCAGGGCAATCCTGCAACTCATCAAAGAAAAGCAGGGTTCTCCCCTCCTCAAACCGGCAAGCAGGATTGAGCAAAGATATGTTCTTAATAATCCTATCCACCTCATATCCATCGTCAAAAATAGAACGATAGGCTTTCTGGAGTGCGAAATTGATTTCCACAACATTGGCAAAATACTGTTTAGCAAAAAACCTCACCGACTCGGTCTTTCCCACTTGTCTGGCCCCTCGAATGATAAGGGGTTTATGCTCAGGCCTTGCAAGCCAATCACGCAAATAGCTATCAATCTTTCGTTTAAGCATAATCTGTCACATTTTTAAGCATGTTTTTGTGGTAATTATCACAAAATTCGGTGCAAAGGTAGTGGTTTTTTCACAAAAATCCAAATATTTTTGTAAGAATTTTGAAAAAAGCGAGGAGTTTTTGCTGTTTCTTGGGGTTTCGTTGGGGGGTTCTCTGGCTTTCCTCTGCTTTTCGTTGGCTTAATAACCTAATAATAACCCAATAATCACCCAATAATAACGCAATAATAACCTAAAGGTCATTCGGGAGTTAAGGAGTTAAGGAGTTAAAGAGTTAAAGAGTTAAGGGGTGAATTACTGCAACAGATATCTGACCACCCAGGTGGGGACTTCGTCCGCACGCAACGCCAAATCCCCCGTCCGAGCATCATACTCGGCAATCCATTTATATGCCGATGTACTATTATCAAAAATATACGCCCTGTCCGAAAGACGGACAGCATCCCGCAAATTATTCAAAGAACGTACATAACGCGACCTGATTTTATTTGCCGGCACATTATGTCCCCCATTCCGAACCCTCGCCGCCACACGCCCGATATTGATATCAGGAGATGACGTGGCTACATAATATAAATAAATACGGAATCCCTTCTCTTTCGCCATGCACATGAAATCCAACTTGCTACGATGCGACATGACCGTTTCAATCGTGAAAACAAGATTATCCTTCGTCTCCAACAACTCACGCCGGATAAAATCAGCCACAAAAGATGCTAAATACGAATCTACCTCGGCCGTCCGCAAGACCTCAATACGCCCATCTGCATACCGCAAATTATCCAGGCCGCATCTTCCGTTCTTCAAAAGGACAAAAGGCTGATACTCCCGTTTGAAAACCTCCCAAGGAAAATCATCAACACCATACTGCCTAACATCCAAACCGCCATTCTCACGGAACAATTTCTCCATCTCATCAGCATTCACAAAAATGCCCCAATGGAAATCTTTTGTCTGCTTCAACTTGCTATACACCGAAGATTTTCCCGACCCATTCGGTCCCGCCAATATGCGCAGCCGCCTCACCTTCATCGGTTCAGCTTAGTTTATAGACCTTCTGTGTCACTTTGACCGCTGCCTCGACCTTTCCGATAGGGACACACTCTTCATTCGTAACACGATAGATGGTATTTCTGCGCACCACCGTTACCGGTATATTCGCCCTGCGTGCAGAACGGTACTCTCCCGAAGGTCCGCCCTTCGTAAGCCGCTCAATCGCCTCATTTTCCAACTTTTCTGCTTTACTCATGACCAGTGTTGTTTTGAAATTCGGTGCAAAGGTAGTGTTTTTTTTTGAGATAACCAAATAAATATGCAGTTTTTTTGCAGATTTATTGTTCGCTTAGCAGGACTAGTGTTCTAGTTCGACTAGTTGGACTATTGTTTTCTGTCCTTTAGTATGCTTTTCTCTGCTTTTCGTTGGCTTAATAGCCTAATAATAACCCAATAATCACCCAATAATAACGCAATAATAACCCAAAGGTCATTCGAGGGTTAAAGAGTTAAAGGGTTAAAGAGTTAAAGAGTTAAGGAGTTAAAGAGTTAAGGAGTTAAAGAGTTAAGGAGTTAAAGAGTTAAAGAGTTAAGGAGTTAAAGAGTTAAAGAGTTAAGGAGTTAAAGAGTTAAAGAGTTAAGGAGTTAAGGAGTTAAAGAGTTAAAGAGTTAAAGAGTTAAAGAGTTAAAGAATTAAAGAGTTAAAGAATTAAAGAGTGAAAGAATTAAAGAATTAAAGAGTTAAAGAATTAAAGAGTTAAAGAGTTAAGGAGTTAAAGAGTTAAAGAATTAAAGAGTTAAAGAATTAAAGAATTAAAGAATTAAAGAGTTAAAGAGTGAAAGAGTGAAAGAGTGAAAGAGTTAAGGATAGAGGATTTGGGTGAGGTAGAGGGCTTCGGGCGGGGCAGACTGACCGGCACAGGTACGGTCGCACGCTTCCAAGACATCCGCAAACGCCTGCTGCGTCATGCGATGACGACCCACCTCAAACAAAGTGCCTACCACCGCGCGAACCATATTGCGCAAGAAACGATTCGCCGTGATACGAAAGACCCAAACATCACCTACCTGCTGCCACTGCGCCTCGGTAAGGGTGCAAACCTTGGTCTGCACATCGGTCTGCGTGCGGCAGAAAGAAGAGAAATCATGCGTCCCCAGCAAGACCTGTGCGGCACGGTTCATCGCCTCAAAATCCATATCGGACGCCACACGCGCGGCACGACCGACCCAGAACGGGTCCTTGCGCAGACAAACGACATACTCATAGGTTCGCGAAAGGGCAGAGAAACGTGCATGGAGGCTATCCGGCACCTGCCAGATGTCATAAATAGCGATGGATGCAGGCAAAAGGCTATTGAGTCTCTCGGCGAGACGGTGCAAGCGTTCGTCCAACGAATCGGGGAAATCAAAATGCGCCACCATTACGCGGGCATGTACTCCGGCATCGGTGCGCCCCGCGAAAACGAGTGCGACCGGCGTACGCAAGACAAGCGAGAAAGCCTCTTCCATGGTCTGCTGCACCGTTACAGCATTCGGCTGGGACTGCGAACCATGGAAATCAGTGCCGCGATACGAAAAGCGAACGAAGTAACGCATTGAGCTGAGGAGACAAAGAGAGACGATAAGCCAAACCCGCAAAGCCACCCCCTAACAAAAGGGTGCGAAAGAGACTGCCCCATCCTCCTGCCGCGCAAGGCAAGAGATAGAGAATGAGATAATTACACACAAGGACCGCCACAAACAAGACAAAGGTCCAAAGTTGCGTTCGTGAGAAAGGTGAGATACGGCACAAACCGACAAGTGCCAAAATGACCAAAGCAAAATAGACCGCGTACGAGCCGAGGTTGCTGAGCGCCGCGCCCGTCATGCCGCAAACAGGGATGAGCATATTATTAAATACCACCGCAAGCGCCGTGAGGACAAACGAGAAAAGGAGCGAGAAGCCATAGAAACGGCTGTAATTGAGCAACATAACCGAGAAAGAGAAAGTTGCCAACAACAACTGACTAAGCGCCAAGATAAAGACCTCGCGCCGGGCGACGGCATACGTAGCACCGTTGGGGAGCAATGTATATATAAGGTCTATGTTCAGCCACAAAAGCAGAAAAACGAGGCATCCGACCAAGAGGGCATTGCCAGTGACCTGCTGCAAGAGTGCTGCCGCCTCCTGACGGGCATTGCGCTTGAGGGCATCCGCCAACTGAGGTGAAGCGATAGCCGTGAGCGAGCGATAAGGGATAGAGACCATGACCGCCATATAGGTAGCGATAGCAAAAACGCCGGTATAAGACAGTCCCATCTTTGCCGTCAAGAAGAAGGAAGAGAGCGTAGGTGCAACGACAGAGGCCAATGCGGAGACCAGCAGGAAAGCCGTGTAAAGCAGATAGCGGCGCACCAAAGGACGATTGGCACGGAGAAAGGCCCAGTCAGGGCGCAAGGAGATATGGCCTACGGCAAAGACATACGCCACATTAACCACCGCCGCCACCGCATAATTGATGCACAACGCCAACACAAAGCCATCCAACGACAAGACACGGAACGCATACAAGAGATAGCAGACCAAGAGACCTATGCGCACCAAGACCTCGCGCACGGCACGCGGCACGACAATACGCATGAGGACATTGGAGCAAGTCTCGAAAACCGTCTGGTAGAGCATGAAAAAAGCAATCGGCAGGACGGCATAATAATAGTCCACAAACAGCGGCGATTTCTCGGAGAACCACGCCGCAAGCGGCACATGGCAGGCATGATAAATGAGCGCAAAAACGATAAAGCCGACCAATGGCACCAGCATGGTCCAGAAGAAAAATCCGTGCGATGCGGGCTGTTGAGGCGTACGGAAATAGGGGAAGAAACGAATGACCGAAGCCGATGTGCCGAGTTGGGCCAAGCCGATGAAGAGCGTAGCCGCATCCAACAAGACGCGCGCCAGACCAATCTCCTCCGCCGTCAGGAAACGCGTGAGGACGAAGAAGGTGGTAAGGAAACCCACCGCCACCCCGATATAGGTGACGATGGTTCCTTTAATACTCTGACGGGCTATAATTCCCATGTCGGCAAGTGCTTACAGTAAGCGAGCGTTACTTCTCAATGCCAAGGAGTTCGACCTTGAAGATGAGCGTAGCGTAAGGCGAAATCTGCTGTCCTGCGCCGCGTTCGCCATAAGCGAGGTTGTACGGGATATAGAACATGAAGGTAGAACCAACGGGCATGAGTTGGAGACCTTCGGTCCAACCGGCGATGACCTGATTAACGCCAAACGAAGTAGGTTCGCCGCGCTGATACGAGCTGTCGAAAACAGTGCCGTCGATGAGCGTTCCCTCGTAGTGCACGCGCACTTTGTCGGTGGCAGAAGGTTTCTTGCCATTACCCATCTTGATGACTTTGTACTGGAGGCCGGATTCGGTGACTTGGACGCTGTCGTTCAGGGCGTTAGCAGCCAGGAACTCTTCACCAAGACGGCGGGTTTCGCCATACTTAATCTCATCCATCGTGCGCTGTACATAGGCTTGTGCGGCAGCAGGTTCCCAGTCCTTTTCGGCACCTTTCATGCTATTGACAAAGCCCTGAAGGATGACATTGATGCGCGTTTCCATGCCAGGAATACCTACGAGGCCTTCCCCTTCCTGTTCACGGATGAGCTTACCGATGTTCTGTCCCAGCGCCATGAGTTGGGGGTTGCGGCATTTGAGTTTGAGCGACTTGTTCATCTCCTTGATGAAATCCTTGCGGTCATCGCCCGTGGAATCGGAAGCGAGAATATACATCTTCACCTCGGAACCATTAAGGAAACCGAAAGCATAGTTGGCGCTATCTGCCTGATTAGCAAGCGCAACCGGAGCTGCAGACGAAGGGCATTTGGCTTTCAGCGTTTTGCCAGCCAGGACAGAGTCCTTGCCCATAGAAGTCATGTAGATAGAGCGGAAATACTCGGCAGCCACTTCCTGCGTCATGACCGTGGTATCCTCATAGAGACCGTTAACAAGCGCCTGGAAGAAAATCTTTTCGTTGATGGGGAAAGACTTGTTCTCTGCCAAACCTTTGGTTTCGAAGTCCTTGACCGCAAAAGCGATGTTACGTGCAGTCTCCTGCGCTTCGGACAGTTTTTCGGTTTTGCCGTTATAGGCCTTTTCCAAAGCACCGAGGAACTCGTTGATAACCGCATCGCTGCTGTCTTGAGCCAGCTGCTGCATCTTAATCATGGAACCGTTCATGAGACCCAGTGCATAGTTGACAGAGTCGGTGCGGTCGTTAAGCGTAATCTGCTTGGCGGTATAGGTGTTACCGCATGAAATCATTGCCATAGCAATGACAGCCAATAATCCAATCTTTTTCATTTTCAATTTGTTTTGTTTTATTTGGTTAGTGTATGATTTATTCTATGCCCAGCAATTCGACGGTGAAGATAAGCGCTGAATAAGGAGGAATGGAGCCTCCTGCGCCCTGTTCGCCATACGCCAGCTGATAGGGGATATAGAGTTTGTACTTGGATCCGACAGACATAAGCTGCAGGCCTTCCGTCCATCCTTTGATGACCTGATTAAGGGCAAACGAGATGGATTCGCCACGCTTATAAGAACTATCAAAAACCGTGCCATCGATGAGCGTACCCTCATAATGCACGCGCACTTTGTCGGTAGCTTTCGGCTTTTGTCCGATGGTGGCCTCCAAGACTTCGTACTGCAAGCCAGAAGGCGTGGTTTTCACCTCGGCACGTTTGGCATTGGCGGCAAGGAAATCCTCACCCGCCTTTTTCTGCTCACCGGCAATACGGCTTTCCAACTCGGAGAAGAACCGGCCGAGGATGGTCTGCGCCTCCTGGTAGGTGATTTGCGGTTTCTGTCCTTCCAGCACATCCTGAATACCTTTGGCAAGGTCGGCATACTCCAAACGAGTGACACCGCTGCCGCGAAGATTTTGTCCCATTGAGAGACCAATAGCATAACTGATTTTGTCCATAGATATAATTATTTTAACAATTGATTCATACGAGCAAGATACTTGCCAATGATGTCAAACTCCAGATTAACGAGCGAGCCGACCTGCATGTAGCGGAAATTGGTAACCTCATGCGTATAAGGGATGATGCAGACCGAGACAAAGCCCTGATCGCCCTGCACATCGGGTTCGCAGACTGTGAGCGAGACGCCATTGATGGCGACACTGCCTTTATCCACGCAGAAATAGCCACGCTGAATCATATCGGGCGAGGAGAGGTATTGGAAGCGATAGTACCAACTGCCGTCCGTCTCATGCACATCAATACAGCGGGCCGTCTGGTCCACATGGCCCTGGACGATATGACCGTCCAAAAGGCGATCCATCGACATGGCGCGTTCGAGATTGACCCAATCACCGACCTGCAGCGCATCCAGATTGGTGAGCCGCAGCGTCTCCTGCATAGCAGTGACGGTGTAAAGGTCGCCTTCGTTGCGAACAACCGTAAGACAAACGCCATTGTGGGCGATAGATTGGTCAATACCCATCCTATCCGAGAAAGGGTTACGAAGTGTGAAATGCTTATTGCCCCGGTCCTGCTCAATGCTGACCACCTGAGCCATTGCTTCTACGATACCTGAGAACATTGAAATCGAATTTAACAAGTATAACTATATATATAAGGAGTAAGATTGTGCCCAACGCCATAGAAAGCCACATAGCGTCCGCCCAATGACGGAAAAGATAATACACCGCAAGAAGCACAAGCGTAAGGAATGTGTATGCCCCTATACGGCGCAGGTCGTAAGGAATAGTGAGGCGGCTACGTCCCACAAAATAACTGAGCAACATGATAACGAAATAGCAGACAAGGCTACTGCCACACGATGCCCAATAACCGAAACGCGGAACACCAATCACCTGCAGGAGAACGGTGATGACCAGTCCGATAAGCGAGAACCAAGCGCCCCAACGCGTTTCGTCAGTAAGTTTGTACCAAAAACTGAGGTTGAAGTAAACGCCCTGGAAAACATAGGTCCACAGCACTACAGGCACGATGGCAAGACCGCTCCAATAGGCACTGCCGATGATGTATTTGAATATATCCAAATAGAAAATGACGGCAAGCAAGATGAGGTAAGAAAAGAGGATGTAATACTTCATGGCATCCGCATACGCCTCCACAGAGTTCCTATCCTTGTGCTTGGCAAAGACAAAGGGCTCGTAGGCATAACGAAACGCCTGCGTGAACATCATCATCACCATCGCCACCTTGAAACAAGCGCCATAGATACCCAACTGCTCATGGGCATCCGCGCCCGAATAAAGATACGGGAAAATGATACGATCGAGCGTCTGATTCATGATACCCGCTACGCCCAAGACCAACAAAGGAAGCGAGTAATGCAAGAGTTCGCCCAATAAGGGGGACGAGTAACGTCCACCCCGCGGCAAGGTAAGCGGCACGAGGATGAGTGTCTGCAGAGCCGTGGCAAGGATATTGCTCAAGAAAACATACGTGACATCGCGGTAGCCCAACACCACCAAGAAAAGAAGATTGAAGGCAATGTTAAGCACCACAAAAAGAAGCTTCATCACCGCAAAAAGCAACGAGCGATTGCGATAACGCAAATAAGAGAACGGAATGGAGGCAAAGGCATCCAGCGCCACCGTGACCGCCATCATAGCGATGAAAGAAGGATGGTCGGCGTACCCAAGAGCCGAAGCCAAAGGCCGCCGAAACGCCACACAGACAAACGCAAAAAGCGACGAGGTGGCAAGAATAGTAAAGAAAGATGTTTTGTACACCGACTGCGGGTCGTAGCCCTCCTTATTGGCAAACCGGAAGAAACCTGTTTCCAACCCATACGTGAGGATGACCAACAGAAGCGCCGTCCAAGCGTAGAGATTGGTGACAATACCATAATCGGAGGTCTGCGCAAGAACATAGGTATAAAGCGGTACCAGCAAGTAGTTGAGGAACTTGCCTACAATAGACGAAAGACCGTAGATAACCGTATCTTTCGCCAATCCCCGAAGTGCGTTATTCATGTTTGCCATCGACAATGAGTACTATTTCTCCTTTGGGAGGCTGTTGCTGAAAATGCTGTATCAGTTCGTCAAGTGTGCCACGCTGCGTGTCCTCATGCAGTTTCGATATTTCACGGCTGACGGAAGCCAGACGATTCGCCCCTAACACCTCCGCCAACTGCTGTAACGTGCGAAGCAGACGGAAAGGAGACTCATAAATAACCATCGTGTGCTCCTGTTCCGCCAAGAACTGCAAACGCGTCTGCCGTCCTTTCTTCTGCGGAAGGAAGCCTTCGAAATAGAAGCGGTCGCACGGCAGTCCCGAATCAACGAGTGCCGGCACAAACGCCGTGGCACCAGGCAGGCACTGCACCTCTACACCCAATTGCACACAAGCACGGATGAGGAGAAAACCCGGATCGCTGATACCCGGCGTACCCGCATCGGAAACAAGCGCCACATCACGACCCGCAGCAATCTCATGCGCCAAGGCAGAAGAGGTGGCATGCTCGTTGAACTTATGATGCGAACGCAAGGGCGTATGGATATCGTAATGACGGAGAAGAACCGATGTGGTGCGCGTATCCTCCGCCAAGATGAGAGACACCTCTTTGAGGATACGCAGCGCACGAAGGGTAATGTCCTCCAAATTGCCTACCGGTGTGGGAACGACATAAAGCATCAGGCAAAGCGGCGTTTAAGAACAGCGATGAAGAGTTCGTAGGAAGCGCTCTCGCGATCCCATTGGAAATTGGCATGAACATATTGCTCGGCTTCCGCAAAAGACCCAAGGGCGTTGAGAGCATCCAATGTTTTCTGCATACGTTCGGCACTACCACCAAAGAGTTCGCGCTGAAAGAGGAAACGATCGCCCAACGAAATCGCCTTCCTGATATCCTGCACAGGTGCGCCAAACAACGAAGTCTGCACCGGTATATGGGGAGCAGCAGGTTCCGGAGCAGGTTCAACGACGGGTTCGACGACGGGTTCGGGAATAGCCTCATGTTCTGCCTCCACAACCGATTCCGGTTCCACAACGAGTTCTGGCTCAGCAACAGGAGCGGGTTCCTCTTCCGATTCCACTACGGGCTCGGGCACATTTTCCACAGGATGCTCAGGTTCGGCAACAGGAGCAGGGTCCACTTCGGGACGCTCGTTGAGTTCAGCAATCTTTGCTTCCAACTCCTCAATGCGAGCCTCCAACCGGGCAACTTTTTCAGTCCGGGTCTCCAGAACAGCAATACGCTGCTCCAGAGACTCGATGTAATCACCTATTTTATTCAATATATCCTTCATAATCAACAAGCAACCTTTTCAAGCCATTTGACCATACCCAGCATAACGCCCATGCTGACGAGGCAGATAACAAGGAATACCAGCCAACAATACTGAATAGGCCAAGCGTTGTACATAACAGGACCTACCCAAATAAAGAGATTGCCGATAGCGGTTGCACCTAACCACAAGCCCTGGCAGAGACCGACCATGTGACGCGGAGCCACTTTCGACACGAAAGACAAGCCCAGCGGAGAAATAAACAACTCTGCCACCGTGAGGAAGAAATAAGTAACGAGCAGTACCCAAGGACCCGACTTGCTCAATCCAGCAGTTGCCAATTCCTCGGCGTTCATTGCACGGAAATCAGTGCCAGAAGGCCAACCAGCCACCATGGAAACAATCATAAGGAAGAGATACGCACAGCCTGCTATAGCCATACCAAGGGCGATCTTACGCGGAGTGGAGATACTCTTTCCCTGACGGGCCAACCAGCCAAACAACCACATAATAACGGGCGTAAGAACAATCACGAAGAAAGGATTCAAAGCCTGCCATATTTCAGGGGCGATGCTATCGGTTTTAATGAAGTCACGCGCAAAGACACTGAGAGACTGACCATTCTGGTGGAATGAGAGCCAGAAGAAAATAGCAATACCCAATACGGCAAACAAGGCAGCCATACGCTGTTTGATTTCAGTAGCCATCGCCTTTTTCTCCTCTGCAGTATATTCCTGCACTTGCGTAGCTTCTTTCTTTGCCGGTTGCGGGAACATACGTTTGGTCATCAAGAAAATAACCAGAGAGATAACCATTGCCAAAACAGAAGCGATGAACGAATAGTGGATACCGGTATTAAAAACCGTAATGTAGTCCTGACAGAACGTGATATGATCTGTGAAGTTGTAACCTGCCTGGACAGCAGCCTGCATAGTTTCCTGGAACTTCTGCGTCATTTGACCATCCAACAAATACTGGTGTGCCAAAGAAGCCATATCCGCATTATAAACAAAATGATGCTTGTTGAGCCACCATTGACGGAGCAAAGGAGCCACAAACGGTGCAATGAGTCCACCGATATTGATGAAGACATAGAAAATCTGGAATCCAGAGTCACGTTTTTCCTGTGCCACTTTCAATGCATCAGGTCCTTCTTTGGCAGCTTCCGCTTCCAATTCATCATACATTTTGCCTACGATAGCCTGCAAGTTACCCTTGAACAAACCATTACCGAAAGCAATCATCAACAAGGCAACGCATGTGAAAATCAAGATAGTCCACCACTCACCACCAGCATTCAAATCGCCGGAGAATAAAGGCAAAGCAAGGCACACATAGCCCAACGACATGATAATCAGTCCCCATTGAATTGTTTTGTTGTAATTCTGGGTGCGATCGGCAATGATACCTCCCACAAGGCTGAGAACATAGATACCGAAATAGAATACCGAGTAAATCAGACCGGCAACGCCGTCCGGCAAACCGAATTTACTAACGAGGAACAGCAGCAGCACTGCGTTCATGATGTAATAACCAAAGCGCTCGCCCATGTTTGCCAGCGCGGCAGGAATTAATCCTTTAGGGTGACTTTTGAACATGTTGATAATGTTTTTGAGTTAATATTAGGGTTAATTAAATGTTTGTTCTGTTTTGTATTATCAATAACCGTACACCACTTATGGCGGTCGCTGGCACGCCCATACTGGATGTCCTGCAAGGCTTTGTAAAGCGAACCAAGCACAGGACCCGGCCGGTCGGAAAAGCAATAGGTACGATTATTATCAGGGTCAATAACTTTGTCAATAGGCGAGATGACACAAGCCGTTCCACATGCAGCGGCCTCCTGCATACCAGCAAGTTCTTCCAATCGAATGCGCCGCCGCACAACACGCATCCCCATGTCACGAGCAAGCGTCATAAGCGAATGATTCGTGATACTTGGCAAAATGGCCGTGCTACGCGGAGTGAGATAGAGCGTTTCAGCCGTTCCATCAGGCTGCGTGTGCGTTTGGATACCAATAAAATTGGCAGCACTACATTCGTCTATATAGCGGTGATACCGACTGTCCAAGAAAAGACAATCATATCCCAGCAGGTGCGCAGCCTCGGTAGCACGGAACGAAGCCGCATAATTACCGCCCACCTTGAATTGTCCCGTTCCGAAAGGCGCTGCACGGTCAATATGGCGATTAACGATGAACGTCGTGCAATGCGCAGGCTCCATCGCCAGCGTATCCCCATCAGGCGACTGGTAGTAAGGACCTATGGGACTCGGAATAATGACCAGTTCAAAATCCGTGCCCGGTCCAACCCCTAATCGCGGAGTAGTGCCAATGAGCAAGGGACGGAAATAGAGCGTTGCCCCCGTCTCATAAGGCGGCACAAAGGCAATATTCCTCTCCAACGCCAGACGGACAGCACGACCAAATAAATCAACAGGCGGAGCTGCCATCTTAAGTGCTTCAGCAGAACGCTGCAGCCGCTTTGCATTCTCCTGCCAACGGAAGATGCGAATTTTGCCGTCCACACCAGGGAAGGCCTTGAGCCCCTCAAAAGCTTCCTGCCCATACTGCAGGCACGTTGCCGAAAGATGCAAACGGATATATTTGTCTTTAGTAGCGTAAGGTTCCTGCCACTCTCCAACCAATTGTCCATCCTGCCATTCCCCATGGAAAGCAGAACGAACAATATAGTCCGTTTCTGTGAGGTGGAAACCCAATCTATGCCAATCTATATGTTTCATTTTTCTCTTTTTCCTTGTTTTGTTAAATACAACATACTTTCCGGTCCCATATTGAACAACAAATCGACAATGCTAAGATTAGGTTGAAAACCCTGACGGTCGGAAAAGACTTGATAATAGGGTTCAAACTCCTCCGCATCATCGCCCCAAACCGTTTCGGGAACAGGAGCAACCCAAGTGGTAGTACGTGTAACCACCGAAAGTGTATCAAGAGACCGGTGAGACAAACAGAACACTTGCTGTACTTTATCCTGCAAACATTCGTTCCAATCCAACAAATAATCCACTTGTGTTTCATAGCACGGGCGAAACGCGTCTTCGAAATACTCGAAATAAGGCGTATGCTCATAGGCACTGCGAAGTGCCATCCAATGCTGCTGTTGCCAAGGAGTACGGTAGGAAATTCTAACATCCTTGGTCAACTGATGGTGGTCACACTTCTCCACAGGGATGGTAAGCAACTGTGGTCCATTGACTCCGGCTATACGACAGCGGTTCCTGTAGGTTCGTTTGGGGAACGTCTCCCACTGCTCCACCTCAACTCTCTCCGCCTGCCACCAACGACGGTAGTAGGCAACAGGCCCCAGATAGGCAGTAGGCAATATAATGCTGTTCGTACTCATTCCCCCTTATTTTGCAGCCGGTTTACCCAAACGATTCCAACGGATTCGTCCGCCAAACCAAGGCATATCTTTTTCTAAGCTGAGCCAGATAAAAACAGGTCGTCCCACAATGTGATCCTCCGGCACAAAACCCCATGCGCGAGAGTCCGCAGAATTGTGACGGTTGTCACCCATCATCCAGAAATAATCCATCCGGAAAGTATATGGTTGTCCTACTTTCATTGGCTGATGTTCGTATGCCCAAGCTATACGTTTGTAGATATGATAGTTCTCATCCGATATCTGCAACGTCTCTCCTTTGCAAGGGAGATAGATCGGTCCATAATTATCACGCGACCAGTCGTTATGCCCCAAGGGATAGACTGCGCCCGCTGCTTCGGGCGACTCAACTTCCATTTGCACAATATGCGGATTTGCGGCTAATTCAAGGCGCATAGCCTCTGTAAGCGGGAAATGCCATACACAATCCCCCACCCGCTGACGGTCGTCACGATTGATACCCAGTTTGGTAAGATAACGATCGGAAAACACATATCCATCTGTCTGCACCAGATAGTTGAGTTGCACCCCTTCACGAGAAGGCTCTGGTTGCCAATCTGTGGTAGCAGTACGGGTATAGACAACATTATCCACCACTTTGAGGCTATCTCCCGGTTCGCCTACGCAACGTTTGACATAATTTTCACGACGATCTACAGGACGGACAAGGATATCTCCAAACGCCTCCTTATGCTGCAAGACTTGTTGCCTGCCATAGTAATAACACAAGGTGTAGAAGTCCGGATTGGATACCATAGAACAAACCGTGTCACCGGCAGGGAAATTGAAAACCACGATATCACCCTTTGCCGGATGATCCCAACCACGGAGGCGCTTGTACGCCCACTGCGGACGATCAATATAACTTTTCCCTCCTCCCAGCAAAGCAGGGAAAGTGTGCTGCACCAAAGGCATGGAAAGCGGTGTATTCGGCACACGAGCACCATAACTCATCTTGCTAACAAAGAGGAAATCCCCCACACGGAGACTTTTCTCCAAAGAAGAAGAGGGTATCTGATAGTTTTGAAAGAAATACAGATTGATAAAATAGACTGCTACCAGAGCGAATACGAGGGCATCCACCCACGAACACACAGTATAAAGCAAAGGATTGGTCTGTTTGTACTTACGCCACCAAGACCAAGGAATAAACTTGGTGGTGAAAGCATCCAACACCAGAGGAAGCAAAGCAAGCCATCCAAGCGATGCCCAGTCTCCCCAAGCCACCCAAAGTACAAACAGCACGTAGAGCAGCCCCCATACGGCGGCACGAATCCGTCCGCTGCGCGGAACAGATGCAAGTTTTTCTTTCAGTGTATTCGTTGATTGTTTATCCATTGTTTTTTCTCTTATTTACTAATTTTTCCGCTTCCAAGACGGCTCCGAGCGCAAAGCCCTGCCGTCCTTTGGCAATGTGTTGAATACGGATTGTATCTTCCTGAGAATCCCATGTGACAGTGTGCGTACCAGGAACTTCTCCCTCGCGGATACTACGAACGGCCACTTCCTGTCCTCCCGCGGAAAGGATATCTTCCTGCAAGGTCTTGGCCGTTCCGCTTGGTTTGTCTAATTTATGGATATGATGTATCTCCTCGATGTCAGGAAGATATCCATAGGGTTTTAAGAGAAGTGCCAACTGCCTATTGAGTTCGAAGAAAACATTGACCCCGACAGAGAAGTTACTTTTCCACACCCACTTCCCCGCTATTTGTGCTGCCCGAAGGTCATCCGGAATCACCCATCCCGTTGTCCCTGACACAACCGGAATCCCTCTCTGCAAAGCACGACGGATATTCTGTTCTGCAGCGGCAGGTGCCGTGAACTCAATCGCCACATCCGCACCCAGAAACGCAGAAGAATCCCATACTGCCGACGGTGTATCCACATCAAGCGTACAGACCACTTCATGTCCCCTCCCAAGGGCAATCTGCTCCAGCATGTGCCCCATCTTTCCGTATCCAATAAGTGCAATCTTCATACTTACCTTATCTCACCCTTACAAGCAATCCATAAAAAGCCTGCAAAGATACTACTTTTTTTTCGATTGTGCAAGTCTTTTTTGCAGAAAAGTGAGAAAAACATATAAATACACCCTTTACCCATAAAAAAACAGGCACATTTCTTGCATATATTCTCAAAAAGCAGTACCTTTGCCTGCTATATTGGAGTAATGGGCTTAAACGGACAAGCAAAAACCGCGGTGAAGCGAATAGCATACATAGGAATTGTTCTACTGACCTGCACTATTATGGTCGCAGGCGGACTTTTGATGTTAGCCCGTTCTGCACGTGTACAGACAGCTATCATTTCGCTGCTGACCGAAGAGCTATCCCGCGGTTTAGGCGTAGATGCCCACATTGACCGTGTGCATTTCAAGCCACTCCACACATTGGATGTAGAAGGAGTCTATTTATCCGACCAAGCCGGTGACACACTGCTCTATGTGCCCTATCTATCGGTGGAGTTTGACCCATTTGCCATTGAAGAAGATCGTCTTCGTTTCCCCAAAATAGAAGTGATAGAGCCCTATCTGTCTCTCCGTCAAGACACTGCATCCACCAATATTGATTTCCTATTGCGTGCGTTTGCCCCAGAAGACACCGTCCCCACCCAACTCCCCATGCCACTTTCGTTTGAGAAAATAACCGTTACCGGGGCGAAGGTACGCTACCAGCATGTTCCATCAGGCAATGATGTAATGCTCCGCGGACTGGATGCCGATGTACGGCTACCATATGTAGGCAATGATTCTCTTTCTGCTCAGTTGGTAGGACTAAGGCTACAAGCCGCACTAAAAGATGTAGATGCAACGGTGAAAGCAGAGTTTCACGGTGATATAGATTCCGTCTTTGCAGACCATTTAGAAGTGACCTACCGCAACCAACGCCTGCTGTTAGGGACATTGGCCGTGCGGGATCCATTGCATTTGCAACAAACCAATGTGGTAGTCAATTGTCAAGACCTGTTCTGCAACCGCCAATTGCTATCTTGTTTCCTATCAGATATATACCATCATCCCGTGACCCTTCCTGATTATTTAGGCACATTAGGGGACATGCACTACCACGGACTGCTAAGCGGAACATTGGACGATTTGCACTTGCATGGGGCTTTCGTGACTCGTTTAGGTACCCTGACCACTCTCGGCACTTTGTCGGCAGATACCACGTTCCGCGACATACGCTTTACGGGCGAGATCTCCACCAGACATTTCCGTCTTGGCGGGCTCCTTCCCAATGCGGGTTTCGGCACCATCTCTTTCAAAACCACCGCTTCCGCTCGCTTACAGAAAGACCAACCTCTTGCCGCCCAAGGACTACTACACATCACATCGTTGGTATACAAGGGTTACACATACCGAAATCTGCGTATCAAGGGTGAGACGAAAAACAATATTTTCCATGGTTCGGTGGATATAGCCGACCCCAACCTTACTTTGTCTCTGCAAGGGACAATGAATTTCTCTTCAACCGATCCTTGGGCAGAGGTGGCCCTGCAATTAGACCATCTCCGTCTACATGAATTGCACTTATACGACAACTGCCGTGACGAGGATGCCCATTGTCGGATGAGACTGACTTTCGGATCAGACGGGCAATCGGGCACATGGATAGACCGATCGGACGGGCAACTCTACATAGACTCGCTGTACATCACCAACTTCGGAGAGGAACTCAGGATGAAATCGTTTCTCCTAAAGTGGAACGAAGACAACCGAAAGGTGTCGCTGGTGCTGTTATCCGACTTTTTGAATGCCGGTATATCCGGTAATTTCCAATGGAGTACGCTCGGTACAACGATGGCACGGTTTGCCCATGAACTATTCCCGAAATTCCTACCTAAGCCGGCCGTATCCAGTGCCGCAAACGATATAGATTTCTATTTCTATTTCCGCAATCTGGATGCCATCTGCCGTATCTGCGGTTTGCAGATGCATGTGGCGAACTCGCCTACGGTGAAAGGTTTTATCCACGAATCGGAACGTCAATATGACCTGCAATGCTTCGTGCCAACTATTGAAAACAACAATGCCGCTTGGCAGAATCTAACCTTATCGCTCCGCCAGCGCAACAAAGAGGCGCTGATGGCTATTTCGTGCCTTGAACACACCATCAATCTAGACTCCACCCAGCTCCGTTTGGGCGACATCGGATTCCGGCTAACGGCTGTGGCACAGCGTGACTCGGTGTATACCGCACTGCATTTCGGCAATACTGATGCCGAACATCAAGATGCGGAGATACTGGTGAACGCACATTTGGGCCGTTATCATCAAAAACCACTATACAGCGTGCATGTTTGCCCGTCCGTATTCTACCTTCGCGACACAGCATGGACTCTGGCTGATTCACACATAGAATACTGTCAGGCAGATACAACATTGTCAGTAGAGCACTTTGCAATGCAAACGCTTTCAGGTACACAATTTATGCGTGCCAACGGAATTGCGTCCATGCGAGAAACCGACTCCATCCGTGTGGATCTCAACAACTTTGACCTGGAATATTTCCTACAATACGTGGGTCTACAGAAGACCATATCCATCAAGGGACTTGTCTCCGGTTGGGCTACGTTGTATTCGCTCTTCCGTGCTCCCATGTTCGAGGCCAATTTGTGCATTCCTGATGCACGGCTGAATGATGTATCTTTGGGCGATGTGTGCGCCACCGCCACCCTTGATGAGGCACATGAGCATATTTTGATAGAAGGTAACGCCATTGAAAACGGACGCAGGGTGGCGCATGTGGACGGCAATGTTATCCCCAAAGACAAATATTGGGAACTCTACATCCATGCAGACTCGGCCAACCTTGCCTTCATCAATTTCTGGACCGATGGTATCTTGGAAGATATTGAAGGGCGAGGTTATGGCAATATTCACGTCTTCGGCAAACGTCTAGACACCTGGGTGACCGCTAAGGCATACGCCAAAGATGCCGCCTTGACAATACCCTTTACCGGTGCCCGCTACTATTTCTCTGACTCGGTAACACTGGACACTACCCACATAGCGTTTGACAATATCCGTATACGAGACAAGGAGGGACATCGAGGCGTCATCAACGGAAGACTTGAGCACGACCGATTTAAAGACTTCCGATTTAATATCCGAGGCAACTTCCAAGACCTTTTGGCATTGGATATTCCCTACTCGTCACAGGCTATGTTCTATGGCAAGGCATACGCAAGCGGGTCTGTAGATGTGCATGGAGATGAGAGTATGACAGACATCAATATATCTGCAGCCACTCGCGGAAAGACAGATTTCTACCTGTGTGTGGCAACTGCTTCAGATGCACGTGACAATAGTTTCATCAACTTTGTCAATCCCGAAGAGAAGAAGAAACCTGTCCGCGATGTGCCTATAGCCGTTGAACCTGCCAAGTTCCGCTTGTCGCTCGGTATAGAAGCAACGCCTGATGCACAAGTGCATATCTTGCTTGATCCGCATACAGGTGACGGCATTATAGGAAGAGGTGAAGGTATTCTCCGTCTGACCATGAATGGCGGAGGAGATATCGGTCTGTTCGGGTCATATTCCCTGTTATCTGGCACATTCTCTTATGCCATAGGCAATATTATCCGTCGTGATTTTGCCATTGCCGAGGGTTCGTCTATCTCTTGGGGAGGCAATCCAATGACACCGGTGCTGAATGTGAAAGCCATTTACCGGTTGACCGCCTCGCTGAAAGATCTGTTCGGTTCGGATATCACCAATCTTGCCACTAACCGCACTTCGGTGCCCGTGGAGTGCATATTAAACATCTCTGACAAACTCTTTGACCCGACACTCCGTTTCGGCATAGAGTTACCCCAATCGGATGAAGCAGTGGCTTCACAAGTGAAAGCGATTATCAACACCGACGAGATGCTGATGCGGCAAGTGGTGTATCTGCTGGTATTTAATCGCTTTTTCACTCCTGAATATCTGCAAGCCAACTCCTCGCAAAGCACCAACAGCACATATTCGCTGCTATCTTCCACCGTGACAGGACAGATCAACCAGTGGCTATCCAAACTAACGGACATCGTGTCGGTAGGGTTCAACGTGCGGAGTGATGGAGAAGGAGCCAATGCTTCACAAGAATATGAGACACAGTTCCAAATACATCCTGTGAACCGGTTGAGCATCAACGGTAATTTCGGATATCGCTATAATGACTTGTCCAACCGTCCCTTCTTCGGCGATGTGGACATAGAGTATCAGTTGACCTCCAACGGGAAACTGCGTGCCAGGGCGTTCACCCATACGGTGGACAAGTATTCACTTAAACAGGCCAACACCGTGCAAGGCATAGGTCTGGTATTCCGTCACGACTTCAACTGGGGTGATGCCCGCCGCAAGCGCCAAACCAAACGACAACAAGAAACCGAAAAACAATAACCCCCATCCCATATCCATTATGCTTATCAAGTGTTTTTCCGCGGCTCTACAGGGAATCCGAGCTGAACTGGTGACCATCGAAATACATGCCGTAGCAGGTTCGGAGTTCTCATTGGTAGGATTGCCAGACAATGCCGTGAAAGAAAGCCGTGACCGCATCCGTGCAGCCATGATGGTGAATGGTTTCAAGCCTCCCATCAAGCAAATAACCATCAATATGGCACCCGCCGACCTCAAGAAAGAAGGTGCAGGATTTGACCTTCCCCTTGCCATTGGTATGCTGTATGTAACTGAAGACGTACAACGCAGCAAACTGGACGAATATATGATAGTCGGTGAATTGTCTCTGGATGGCACTTTGCAACCCGTCCGTGGTGTTTTGCCTATTTCCCTCTGCGCCAAGGAACACGGTTTCAAAGGAATCATTCTTCCCAAAGCGAATGCACACGAAGCCGCCGTGGTAGACGGGATAGACGTGATTGCCGCAGAAACACTATTGGAAGTCGTTCATTTCCTAAACGGTATCCAACCTATCGAGCCCACCCACATTGACATAGAACAAGCCTTTGCACAACAAGAGGGTGTAACCGATATTGACTTCTCAGATATCCGCGGTCAGGAAAATGTCCGCAGGGCGATGGAAGTAGCTGCCGCAGGAGGGCACAATATGATTATGGTGGGTCCTCCCGGTTCCGGCAAATCGATGCTTGCCAAACGTCTGCCCACCATCCTGCCCCCTTTAACATTGGAGGAGGCCATTGATACTACCAAGATTCATTCCGTGGCAGGATTGCTATCGGCAGGCCAATCGCTGGTGACGACCCGTCCGTTCCGTTCGCCACACCACACAGCCACCGATGTTGCGCTGATTGGAGGCGGAAGCAATCCGCATCCCGGGGAAATCAGTTTAGCACATAACGGAGTGCTCTTTCTAGACGAAGTGCCAGAGTATAAACGTGCCACGCTGGAGGTACTACGGCAACCGATTGAGGACAGGAAGATAACTGTGGCACGCAGCAAGATGACCATTGAATACCCCGCCTCGTTTATGCTCGTAGCAGCCATGAACCCATGCCCATGCGGCAACTACGGTAATCCCCTCCGAACATGCACTTGCACGCCGGCACAAGTACACCGATACAAGAGCCGCGTGTCGGGACCTTTGTTGGACAGAATAGATATTCAATGCGAGGTGCAAGCCGTTCCGTTTGAAATGCTACAAAGCCAACAACCCGGAGAGGCTTCTTGCGTAGTGCGTGAGCGTGTGGTGAGGGCACGCAAAGTACAACAAGAACGTTTCCGCAATTCCGGCATCTACTGCAATGCCCAGATGTCTTCCCGCCAAGTTCGCCGCTATTGTCCTATTAACGCAGAGGGAAGTACACTGCTACAGAAGGCTATGGAGTCACTGGGACTCAGTGCACGGGCATACGACCGAATCTTGAAAGTAGCACGTACGATTGCCGACCTTGAGAGTTCCCCCAACATTCAGCCGCAGCACCTGATGGAGGCTATTTCGTATCGCAGTCTTGACAGGAGCACTTGGGGAGAGTAACAAATTCGGATAATAGCAGGCGGCACAATTGCCGCCTGCCGAATTGACGAGACCTTGAAGGCCGAGGTATCAATTGTCTGTTGTTTGTTATCAGTTACCCACGATACCAGGGGTTGGCTGATAATTTACATTTCCAGAAGGATTGTTGGGATCCTCTTCGCCCCCTTCCCCGCTTGTGAGCAGCAACACTTGTACTGCACACAGGGGCATGAGAAGGGTTTGCGGAATTTCATATTCCTTTTTCATAGTCATTTAACCACTAATACTTTCTTTCCGTTAATAACATATACGCCGGAAGCGTTGATTTGTCCGTCGATACGGCGACCGAGTACGTCGTATACTCCGCTATCGGTGCTATCCCATTCCACCACTTGCACATCAGTAGGAGTTTTGTGGGGTACAGTTCCTCCCATCATCACGTGTCTGCGACCTGGTACAGGAACAGGTGCATTTTGCGCGCCTTGAAGAGCCACTTGATCCATCTTGATGTAAGCACGGTACTCCGGCAATTGGCAATATTCGCTGCAATGCTGGAACATATTGTTATAAACGACATAGTTGTCTTCCAATATGTTATTCGGGTCACCTGCTGCGCCATCAGTAATGTAATCAAATGTGCCATATAAGCCATTGAAATGGTCGGGATCAAGCACCTCTGTATGATCGAAGTAATATACGTAGATATCCTCTGCTTCGGGAATGAATACATGCGGCACACCGGGTTCGAGTTGTGTCACTTCCTCCAGAACGATATTGTAGGGTTCACCCGATTCGTTCAGTTCTTTATGCAAGAGGCGGTAGAAGGTGGCACCGATATAGAGGTCAGAAGCCCACGGCAAGCAGATTGTTCCCATATTGCCGGGCGTCAGACCGCCGCGATGATACTCTTCGTACGGGTCGTTGGTATAAACCTTTCTGCCATCATTCAGCTCGTTCTCATACACTTTCATTCCTCCGATAACAGGCAGCGGATCTACGCCTATCTGCTGACCGAAAGCATTATTATCCGCATCCGTCCCTAGTTTGTAGGCTATCTCGCCGCTCTTCCAAGGTTCTTCATCTTCAACGATAATTGTATTGAGTTCGTTGAAGAGGAAATCTGTATTCGAATACGCATTGGTAACAAGCGGCGTCTCATCTGTAGTGTACTTGGCATTACGAATGGCACCCATGGAGGAACCTAACGAGTTACTTTTGGTAGCATTCACATAGCCCGTATTATAGCAGTTGGTTACTGTTACATCGGATAAAGTATATTCTCCGGTTGCATATATACCTCCTACATAGTTACCACCAACTACCCTTCCGCAGTTATAACTATTGGTAATGGATGTACCTACTTTAGTAGTACCGCTGGTTGCACTGAAGAATACAAGACCTGCCACGTTTTTGTCACGTACCTGGGTAGTACTCGATGAATTAGACGAAATAATGTTACCATAGTTGGCACAACGGTCTATATTCACATATTTTGCATTACCTACCAACCCAGCCACGCCACCGGATGTTGCGGAGATATTTACATAGCTTACCACATTCGTGATTTGAATTGCAGGTCGGCTTGCCAATGATTGCGCATATCCGGTTACGGAACCAACATTCGAAGTACTGGTTGCATCTCTGGTTGAAATAATTGAGCCGCGAAGAACCAGATTCTTCACTACCGCGCTGGCAGTAGCAGAAGCATATGTCAAAGCGCCAAACAGTCCGAGATAGGTGTTAGTCGATTCGATATACATATTATCAATTGTAAAGTCTTGACCGTCAAACTCTCCGGCGAATTTCTTCGAACTATTGCCGATCGGTGTCCAGTTATAACCGCAAAGGTCGATATCGTTGTCCAACACTGCTTTGTATGTTTTTGCAGCTGCAACTGTATTGACCTGATTGGCAAACCACGCCAGTTCGGCGCCGTTCTTGATGTGATAAATGCCGCTTGTTTTGGTCGGTTCCGTCTTGTCTGATCCGTTCCAGCCGTTATCAGGAATTGTTTCGAGTACCAGCGGGATGTCACATTCAGCAGCGCAATCCGAACTGATGGTTACGGTAATAGGTGCACGCTTGCGAGCCGGATGATGCGCCACCACTGTATTCTCGCCTTCCTTGAGCAGGTATCTGCCGTCGCCGTCGGCTGTCACTTCCTGTCCGAGGCTGTTGGTCACTTTTATAATTTCTGCATCCGATGGATCACAGATAAACCGAGCACGTGTCTCAGCCGGTTGGGTCACAGGAATCACCACGTCGGGCAACGCACCGAAATAAGTAGCTCCCACCCCTGCTGTGAAGTTCGGCGATCGCCCCGACCACTTTCCGATTGTACGGTGATTACCAATGGGATCGCCGTAACCCAATACTTGTATTACGCCGTCGGAGAGGGTGTAGGTTGTACCCGTATAATCTTCCGGAATAGTAAAGGACACTGCCTGCGCGGAAGGGGTACCGGCAAACCAGTACTGGTTGGGGCTGAGGATAAGTGAAGAGCCGGTGGGGTTGCCATTATAAGTGATATACGCAGACATATTATAGATACCCGACAACTTGTTAGCAGGGTGGAACAAGCCGTTGTACTGCACAATGACATTAGCACCCGGTAAGAAGCGCGTCGTACTGGCATTGGTGCGGTTTGTGATTGTGCGAGTGGCATGTTTGGCCGTCAGCACCTGATAGATGTAATTGCCATTTCCATCACCGAGACGAACAATCTGCCGTCCATGGTAAAGGTGCAAGGTATAGGTGTCATCTGCGTTCTTTGTCACAGTATGCCAACCTGTGTTATACACGGCATCGTTGGTGCGGATTGTCGGATATGAAATTTCCACCGTTGCTACACCAGTGGGTTTGAAGGTATATTCGGCATATTCCTCGTCGTTGATGTAGTAAAACACATCGTGCTCAGCATCCACATAGATACCGGCTAATCGTGCTGAGTTTTCGTTATATTCCTCGTTCAAACGCATATTGGCATCCATACTATGAGCAGATGGATTGACAGATACTACAAATACGCCAGTGTTCTCCGGCCACAATGCACCGAAATAGCGACCTCCGTAATAGTCTTGTCTATTTGTTTTTTCACGTTGATATTGACTGGCAGAAGCAGCATCGTAGGTTACAGTCACAATGGCTGTACCCGGTGCCTTGGCCCGCAAAATGGACCATTCCGAACCAATATAACCATCCGGCACAATTTCCACTACTGAATTATCCAGATTACCATTCAGGTCATAGACTGCCCAATGGTAGTCCGGCTCCAAGAAGTAATTCTCCGTCTGATTCGGAATAATCTGCCAGTCACGCTCTGCCAGCAAGTCATACTCCTGCCCCGAACTCATTGTCAGATAGCCTTTCTCGTTGATATTGATTAGCACATTGCAATCGTTCATACGTCCGAGATTACGCGGGTTGTGGTCAATCCATTTGGGGTCACGTGCAGAGAAATCCGATTCGGTGAAGTTGATAACCGGACACTTGGACGGGTCGGTATTGTAGTAGAAATAAAGCAATTGCGTCAGGCTTCCTTCGCGCCATGCACGCATGTTGTACTGGCAGTTATTGCCAAGCCGCCATGTGTAGGTTTTGGTGTCACCGCTTGTCACCACCGATTCGGGATTAATCAATTTGAACGGCACATAGTGGATAGTGCCTGATCCGGCTGCTCCTCCTTGTTTTTGCATCAAGGCTATTTCCGCATCAGCAGGGCACGAAGAAGAGAATAAACCGCCCATCGGAATCTCGGCAATAATATTGGTGTTACCGGTTACCGTGCGTCCATCCCAAAAATAGATATAACCTTCTTCCTCACGTGCCGGCGTAGGCACAAAGCGCAGGATAACGCTTCCTCCATCGTAGGTCAACACGGATGCATTACCCGCGTTCGTTCCAAGTGTGACGTTAAACGTGAGTCCTTCGCGGCTGTGCACTTCACAATCCTGTATGGTAAAATCTTCACCATACACCCATAGTGTCTCGTTGTCCTCTTTTTTGTTTTGCACACTGATGTTAGGAATCGTCCAGATTTGCAATTCCATGTCATCGTCACCAACTTTGAAAGTGAACGTACCGTTCATCTCGTTGTCGGAATTGTAGCCATAGATGGTATAGTCACCATTCGACAGACTATTAAACTCATAGGTGCGACCGCTTAACCCATCTTCCGGGATGACGTCCCCATCTTCATTTTTCAAGGTCATGGTCTGAGTAACGCTGTTCATCGTTATCGTCACATGCGCTGCCTGCACACTATGCCAAGCCCCCAATAGGAGCAATAGGCACGATAGAAATACAGAATGTCTGTTCATGTTGTTGTAAAATTTGATTTGTTAATTGGTTAGTATATGATTTGTTTGGTTATTCGGTTGCCTGTTTTCACGATATAGACTTGTCCGGGAACAATGCTACTGCGTGAAACCGGTTGTCCTAATAATGTGTATATGGTCTGTTGGGTGTCATCAGCCATTTCTTCCAAATCGGTAGGCAAAGCACGAGTAGTGACTTGCATGGAGACGCGTTCACTGGTATTGTCCGAAGTGTCCCAAGTATCCACCTCTATCGTATAGGTGGTTCCTGGGGCAAGACCGGTAATATTGCAGGTAGTATATTTGGTGCGCGTATATCGTCTTCCGTCCACATATACACCATACCGGCCAACAGCAATATTGTCCGTGCCCGGTTCCCAAGTAAGTGTAATTTTATACACATCCGCTGTTGCCTGCACATTCTGCGGTATGGTCGGCGGTGTGAGATCCTTCGTTCGTGCCACAACATAGCCCCATTCGGAACACTCTCCATAGGCAGATACGGCCTGCGCAAAGAAATGATAGGAAGTGTATGTTTCCAAGTCGGTGAACACAAACGAATTAGCAGTGGTGGAATCAATAAGTACAGAGTCCACATACAGGCGATAGTAAGCCGCATCGTACACCCTACTCCAATTGACCTTGACAGAGTGCTCGTCAAGGGGTTCCGCTTCCATGCCTGCGGGACGCGGGATCTCGTCCACATGCTCAAGTATTTCCATACCGCCAAGGCAGAAGTAAGCCGCGGTATTCATACCAAGCCCCTGCGACATATCGCTGCTTTCCAAGGTAAAATAGATGCCGTTTACTTGTCCCAACGAACTCAAATTCACCCATTGCCAGTCGGAGGATATGTCCAGTTTGTTGTCATGAAACGAGGCAAGCGTTACGGGGATGGGCATACCTGCCTCTTTCCCTTCTTCGTCCAAGCCATGCACAATGATTTTGAAAGCCGCCCCGTTGTCTGCAAACGAATGGGCAAAGCCGTCATCATGCCAGATGCCATAATAAGCCCAGGGATGGTTGCACACCCATATTCCCAACGGGCGATGGGTCTCTCCGTCTGTAAAATCCACTTGCAGACTCCGCATATATTCCTCTTCATAGTTATATCCCCAATAAGCCACCAGATAAGGTGCGCCTTTTACCAACTGTCCGAGCGAATCTATGCCTCCGCCAGCCATACATCCCCACTGGTGTTCCACCCAGAATGTGGAAGATCCACTATAGCCATAATCGGCATTATCTCCGTTGGTGCAGACGGTGAATCCATCCCAATATGCCATATCCTCAGTACTTGGATTACCTCCTCCCAGATAATGCCTCATGTGAGCGAAAGAAAAGTAATCCCCAAAATCAAGGGAGGGATAATAATCACTATATGTATGTATCCATTTCCCGTCGTTATCCAATGGGAAAGAAGCAAGGTCTGCCTGCATATTCAGACGAATCGTGTCGGTAGCTCCCATCGGCAGGGGAAAGAAAAGAAGATAAACGAGACAGAAAAAGGATATTTTTTTCATACTATATTTATTGTTATTACCCGAAAACGAAACTCTACTATACAGTACAACGCAGCGGCAGCCAGTGACTGCAACCCACAACGGACACATACAAACGAACAAATGTCCAGCAAGGTACTATGTAAAAACCTTTCTTTCACTCGTCACCGCTCCAGTCCTCGGGAGCCGAATAAACGCTACGGCAAGGGATCGTCTTCTGACTTATCTCCGTGGACAGGACGAGTAGTCGTCATGCCGGTCGTGTTGTCTGTGCCTTCCCGAGGGGCTTCCCCAGTGACATAGTGACCGAAAGGTTCACACAAAAAATGTGACAAACACGATTTCAGAGAAACACAGCAGCGGGTCTGTGCAGGAATCTCACCTGCTTCCGTTTTCGCTTGCGGGTGCAAAGGTACTGCTTTTTTTTGGAACCACCAAATATTTTGTGATTTTTTTGGTATTTTTCCTCTTTCGTTGCGATTTTCGCAAGTTTATTGCTCGAATTCGCTCACAGTGTGATGCAAAGCCGTTAAGCTGTTAAACCGTTAAATTGTTATTTGTCTTGTTCTTTTCAGCACCTAATGGACTGCGTGATATATGCTCGGTCCATTTTCGGGCCAATCTCGGTCCATCTTCGATCCATTCTCGGTATCTCGATTTTTTTAATTGGTGTGCGTGTTACATATACCCCTCCATATATAAGGCGAAAAAAGGGGCAAATCTATCACCTGAAATGCAACTTTTTTGTGTTTTTATTGCATTTTCTTTGTAATGCAATGATTGTAACCATCCGGTAAAGTACATATTGTAGGTACATATAGTAAACGCTGTAATCCAGTTGGACTACAGCGTTTATAGTTTAGTGCTAATACTATTAGTTACAGTACTACTATTGTTGTTCCGTTGCA
>Ga0256405_10001655_pt1 | contig 58719 bp, 48 predicted proteins | sample RumenRJG_02DNA_FD_189096 | JGI IMG/M metagenome (GOLD analysis project Ga0256405, IMG submission 189096) | Bovine rumen microbial communities from Lethbridge, Alberta, Canada - RJG_02 | ecosystem: Host-associated > Mammals > Digestive system > Stomach > Rumen | place: Canada: Alberta... | reverse complement strand
ACCTGATCAGAGAGATAAGTCAACAGAATCAGTATAATAAACAGTAATTAACAAAACAGCAACAAATCAAGGCTCAAAAGGAGTCAACACTATACAGGGAAAGACAAAAGGAGATATTAGAGTGAAAATAGCCCCTATTTGTTAACTTGTATTAACAATAATTCTTCATTTAATTAACATATTTTTACACGATTTTTCCTCCAAACTATTGACATCAGATGTTAAATGTAGTACCTTTGCCGTTGCAATGAGGAAGCAACGGCGAAAGACACACATCCAATTTTTCATTAACCATTTAAAACACACAAGAACTATGAGTCAGAAATTTATCAAGTCAAAGAACAACAACATGCGTTCAAACGCTTTCGGCAAGTACTTCGCCAAGGCTGTTTACGACAAGGCTTTCATCGGAACCAAGCAGTTGGCGGAGTTCATCCAGACCCAGGCATCGGTGAAGCGCAGTGACATCATCGCCGTCCTCGACGAGCTGGGCAGTGCCATGAAGCACTTCTTCGAGCTGGGACAGAAGGTGCAGCTGGACGGCATCGGCATCTTCAAGGTGGGCTTCTCCAGCATCGGTGTCGAGAAGCCAGAGGACTGCGGTACACAGAACATCACCACCCGCCGTGTGCTCTTCTCACCTGAGACCGCACGTGTGGTGACGGGGCAGGAACGTCGTGCCAACGGCACCGTCAAGCAGAAGTATTCCATCGCCAAGCAGCTCGTCAAGGATGTTGTCTTCGAGGAGGCACATGAAAACACGAGTCCTGTGAGCGAGGAAACTCCGAGTTCGGGCGAGTGACCTACTGGTGGGAGGGGCAACCCTCTCACCTCTCTCTAACCAAATCATCGTTTAACCTTAATTTACTATGCTATGAAGAAAGAAACCATCAAATGGATTGTGCAGATTATCGCATCCATAGCGACTGCACTGCTGACAGCACTGGGTACAACCTCCTGTATGGGTTATCACCCGACTCTGTAACCATCAGCCCCTGCAAAAGCATTACGCTTAGCAGGGGCTTTTGGTTTCAAAGGAATCACGGGGTCGGTTCTAGTGATTTTTTTCTGTTTATCTTGCATCTCTTTAGATAATTATTCATATGAAACAAATGGATAAGAGCAAGACAGACAATAATGATGCCATTCATTCCATAGAGCAAGAAGTCATTAAGCATCATCTGATAATTGAAGAAGCAAAGAAGAGAATTGAATAGGACGTTCCAACAAATACTGGAATAAAACAAAAACGAGACATTCCAACAGGAATGCCCCGCACTAAGTAGATATTAGTTTTGATTAGTAGATGATACTGGAGAGGATATAGGCTATGATGGTCGAGGTGATGATACTGACCAGACCGGGCATCATAAACGAGTGGTTGAGCAGGTATTTACCAATGACGGTCGTTCCTGAACGGTCGAAGTTGACCGTAGCGATATCAGAGGGATAGTTGGGGATGAAGAAATAGCCATAGACACTGGGCAAAACTCCCAGCAGTACAGGACCGGCAATACCCAAAGAGTAGGCGAGGGGTAGCATCGAAACGACCACAGCACCCTGTGAGTTGATGAGCACAGATACCAGGAAGAACACGAAGGCGATAGACCATGGGTATTCTTTCACAATATCTGTCAATAACGTCTGTATGACATCCAGATAGTTTGAGAAATAGGTATCGGCAAGCCATGCGATGCCATAGATAGCAACAACGGCAACCATACCAGACTGCCATACAGGACCTGCCACAGCTTTCTTAGGGGATGCCTTGCAGAAAATAATCATCAAAGCAGCAGCAGCAATCATCACAATCTGAATAACGAGGTTCATAGCAAGAGGCTTGGGAAAGAACTCCGTCATACCGTCAACATGGATTTTAGCCTTTACCAACTGGTCTGCGGTTAGGGTCAGATGGTCATTGATGACCAACGGGTCAGTGCCTTTAATACCTCTCAGCGTATCATAGGCAGGGAGTGCATTCTGGAAGATTGCGAAGAAAACGATGACAGCAAGGGCACCGAGGAAAATAAACACAGCATTCTTAGCCGACTGGGGTATCTCTTTGTCCAGGGTAGTAGCATCACCACCATAGATATACTCATACTGAGCAGGATCCTTCAATTTCTCCTGGAACTGCGGGTCTTTATCCAAGTCAAGACCACGGTGGTAGCTTGCAGCAGCGGCAGCCATCAGTCCACAGATACTGGCAGGGATAGATATCATCAATACACCAGGGATGGTAATGTCAAAACCGTTAGCATTAGAAATACTCACAAAGGCAACAACGGCTGCAGCGATAGGGGAACAGGTGATACCGACCTGTGAAGCAATAGACGCTACAGCACAGGGACGCTCAGGACGGATTCCTTTCTTCAGGGCGATATCACATATAATGGGCATCAGCGTATATACGACATGACCTGTTCCCACCAATACCGTAAGGAAGAATGTTGTCAGCGGTGCCAGGAACGTGATACGGTCGGGATGCTTACGAAGCATCTTCTCTGCTATCTGTATCAACCAGTCCATACCTCCAGAAGCCTGCATGATGCCTGCACAGGTAACTGCCGCAATGATAATGTATATCACATCTGTAGGAGGAGTACCTGGTTTCAAGCCAAAACCAAAAACCAGAAGTGCCAGTCCGATACCCGAAATAGCACCGAGGGCAAGACTGCCATAACGGCTGCCCACCCATAATGCTCCCAACACAATGAGGAGCTGAAGAATCATTACTAAACTCATAGTCTTAAATCTAAGTTATTGTTATGAAAGACAAAGGTAGTGTTTTTATTTTGCATGACAAAAAATTTGCCAAGAAAAAAGAGATAAACTTTCGTTTACCTCTTCCTTCGTACGCCTGCAGGGGGTCGAACCCTGGACACCCTGATTAAGAGTCAGGTGCTCTACCAACTGAGCTACAAGCGCATCCTTTTGGTTTTGCGGTTGCAAAGGTACGAACTATTTTTGAAACCAACAAACTTTTCTTCGACTTTTTTCAAAAAAAGAGGGAAAAAGACAGAAAAAGGCTCTGAATCTTATGTCCAGAGCCTTTAAATTCGTGTTATTAAGTACTTTTTTACATAAAAGCAATCGTCAGACCTGCCATCACAATGCTAACCATTGACATCAGTTTGATGAGGATATTCAGTGACGGACCACTGGTATCCTTGAACGGATCACCGACTGTATCACCGACAATGGTAGCCTTATGGGCAAATGAACCCTTACCACCGAAATTGCCTTCCTCGACATTCTTCTTGGCATTATCCCATGCACCACCGGCATTCGCCATGAAGATGGCAAGGGTGAAACCACTGGCAAGTCCACCTACCAGCAAGCCCAACACACCTGCAACACCCAGTACGCAACCCACGATAATGGGGATGATGATGGCGAGGATAGAGGGGAATATCATCTCATGCTGTGCCGCACGGGTAGAGATTTCCACGCAACGGCCATAGTCTGGTGTACCTGTTCCCTTTAAGATTCCTGCTATCTCCTTGAACTGACGGCGTACCTCTACCACCATCTTCTGGGCGGCACGTCCGACGGCTTCCATCGTCAGACCACAGAAGAGGAAGGCAGCCATGGCACCAATAAAGGCACCTACGATGACTTTCGGGTTCATCAGGTTAACCTGGAAGTAGTTCATGAAGTCAGGTATAGTGGCATCAGTAGCTTTGATCATCTCACCTTGTACATTCTGCATCATCATCTCAGCACGAGTCATCGCAATCTTAATCTCCTCAATGTAAGAGGCGAGGAGTGCCAGTGCAGTTAATGCAGCTGAGCCGATAGCGAATCCCTTACCAGTAGCTGCGGTGGTGTTACCCAATGCATCAAGGGCATCCGTACGATGACGGACATCCTCACCGAGCTCGCTCATCTCCGCATTACCACCGGCATTGTCAGCGATGGGACCATAGGCGTCCGTTGCAAGAGTGATACCTAATGTTGACAGCATACCTACTGCAGCGATACCGATTCCATAGAGTCCATGGGCAAGACTGCTGGAACTCATACTGAGATCGAAGCCGTTGGCACAGAGATAACTCAACATGATAGCGACACCAATGGTAAGCACAGGAATACAAGTGGATATCATACCCGTACCAATACCTTTGATGATCACTGTGGCAGAACCCGTAAGACCAGCCTCAGAGATTTTCTGTGTGGGTTTGTAACTATGAGAGGTATAATACTCGGTAGCCTGTCCGATAATCACACCAGCCGCAAGACCTGAGATGACGGAGAAGGACAGACCTAACCAATTCTCTATACCTAATAAATATAATATAACAAAAGTGGCAATGGCAATCAGAATGGCACTGACATTCGTTCCCAACGACAAAGAGTGGAGCAGGTCTTTCATCGTTGCTCCCTCTTTGGTACGAACCAGGAAGATACCCAACAAAGAGAGGAACACACCCACGGCAGCGATAATCATCGGGGCGATAACAGCTTTCAACTGCATACCGTCTGCTGCACTGGCAGCAAATGCGGAGGCACCAAGAGCCGCAGTAGACAATACAGAACCGCAATAGCTCTCGTACAAGTCGGCACCCATACCTGCGACATCACCTACATTATCGCCAACGTTATCAGCGATGGTGGCTGGATTCCGGGGGTCATCCTCAGGGATATCCGCCTCCACCTTACCTACGATATCAGCACCCACGTCCGCCGCTTTGGTGTAAATACCACCACCAACACGGGCAAACAACGCCTGTGTGGATGCACCCATACCGAAGGTCAGCATGGTCGTCGTGATAGAGATAAGTCCATCGGCATCAAAACGACTGAGAACAACAAACCAGATGGCGATGTCCAACAAGCCAAGACCTACAACAGTCAATCCCATGACAGCACCAGAGCGGAAAGCGATCTTCAATCCAGCATCTAAGCTGTGACGGGCGGCATTGGCTGTACGGGCGGAAGCATAAGTAGCAGTCTTCATACCAAAGAAACCTGCCAGTCCGGAGAAGAATCCTCCCGTCAGGAAAGCAAATGGCACCCACGGGTTCTGCACGTTCAGACCATACGCCATAAAGGCGAAAAGGATGACCAGAACGGCAAACACCATGATCACAACTTTGTACTGCTGCCACAGGTAAGCCATGGCACCTTTTCGTACATACTCCGCAATCTCACGCATCCGAGGGGTTCCCTCATCGTACTTCATCATAGTTTTGAAGAAGTACCAAGCCATTCCCAAAGCCACTACAGAGGCAATGGGAACGAGCCAAAAAACACTTGGTATATTCATATCGACTAATAAAGTTTTAAGTTCTTAGTTATTGTGTCTGAAGATAGATACAACTATTCGTCAACGGAGAAGTCGGAGAGCTCACCTGCCTCTTCGTCAGGGTCAGTTTCAATCTCGAAGGTTGTACGGTAATTGTCCTCGTTCATCTCGTCCTCATTGAACTCGTCCATCTCGTCCTCCTCGTCGTGACTGACATAATTGTCCTCGATCTCTGTATCCTCATCGTCTTCATCAATGCTGTCAAACTTCATACGTGGCTTGATGGTCTCAGGCTTCAGTTTGGCAAAGATAGCCTCTACCCATGTTCCTTTGGGAACCTCAAGTACCTCATAGCCATCGGCAATCTTCTTCTCATACATGCCACCCTTCTTATGGAGACGGTCTTTGGGAAGGGTAGTGGTGGAAATGTCAAAGCCACTCTCTATGATATCCTGAATAGACTGGGAGAGGGAATCCCAACCACCACCGAAGTTGCGTTCCAGGACCTCCACCAGCTTGCTGGCGGTGATATGACGGATATTCTCGTATGTCAAATCTGTGACACGCATAATGGGTCGTTTACGTATAGCCCATAACACCTTAGTGCTCTCGTCCAAAGAAACCTGTCCAACCTTATATCCTTGTTTCTCATAGGATTTGCGAATGGCAGGGGTGTCTTCCTTCAACTCCTCAATAGTAAAAGCAGAACGGATAATATCAACATAATGGCGGAGATTGTCCTTTACCTCCGCATCCTTACTGCCACTGCTGAGCATTCTATAGACATCGTTCTCCTGAACATCCCATATAGAACTCTTGTTTAAGTTCTTAATGCTAAGTGCTTGTTTCGAAGCTGCTTCTTTCATAATTTATGTACTTTTAATGATTATGGCTGCAAAGTTAATGTAAAAAGTATCTATATACAAGTATTTCTCATATATTTTTTTGTTAATTTCCTCAAAAAGCACTACCTTTGTCGTGGAATATGGCAGAACCTTTAGCAGAAAGACTGAGACCCCGTACACTGGATGACTATATCGGTCAGCAGCATCTGGTTGGTGAGGGAGCCGTCTTGCGTAAGATGATTGACGCAGGGCGTATTTCCTCTTTTATATTATGGGGACCTCCTGGAGTCGGGAAGACGACACTGGCACAAATCATTGCCCACAGGTTGGAGACTCCTTTCTATACGCTCTCTGCAGTGACCAGTGGCGTGAAAGATGTGAGGGACGTCATCGAGAAAGCGCAGAAAAGCAGGTTCTTCAATGAGGCTTCACCTATTTTATTTATTGACGAGATTCACCGTTTCTCGAAATCACAGCAGGACTCGCTGTTAGGGGCTGTGGAAAAAGGTATTGTCACCTTGATAGGTGCCACTACGGAGAATCCCTCGTTTGAAGTTATCAGACCTTTATTGTCACGCTGTCAGATATACATTTTAAACCCTTTGGGAAAAGATGACCTGCTGGGGCTGCTGAAACGTGCTATCACTGAAGATGTTTTCTTGAAGGAACGCCAAATAGAACTGAAAGAGACTGGGGCTTTGTTAAGGTATAGTGGGGGAGATGCACGGAAGTTGCTGAACATTCTGGAACTGGTTGTAGAGGCAGCCGGGACAAATGACCCTATTGTCATTACCGATCAGTTTGTAGCTGAGCAACTACAACAGAATCCGCTGGCATACGACAAGGATGGTGAGATGCATTATGACATCATCTCGGCATTTATCAAAAGTATCAGAGGGTCTGACCCTGATGCCGCTCTATATTGGCTGGCACGGATGATTGAGGGTGGGGAAGACCCGAAGTTTATTGCGCGACGGCTGGTTATATCAGCTTCCGAGGATATCGGACTTGCCAATCCTAATGCGTTATTGTTGGCTAATGCAGCTTTTGATGCAGTACAGAAGATAGGGTGGCCGGAGGGTAGGATACCATTGGCAGAGGCAACGGTCTATCTTGCCACCTCACCAAAGAGCAACTCTGCTTATCTGGGCATCGACGCAGCTTTAGGGTTGGTGAAACGAAGTGGAAACCAACCAGTTCCGCTTCCCATCCGTAATGCACCGACACAACTGATGAAAGACTTAGGCTATCATGACGGATATCTATACCCACATGATTTTCCTGGACATTTCACTCCTCAGCAATACCTACCGGATGCCCTCGTTAACGAGAGACTTTGGCACGGACAGCATTCTCCTGCTGAAGAGAAATTATATGAAAGAATGGTTAATTACTGGGGAGACAGATACAAGGATTAATGATGGAATACGATACTTTATTACAGCAACTTATTGAATTCTTGGGGACTTTTGCGTTTGCCATCTCTGGAATACGACATGCTGCTGCCAAGCATTTCGATTGGTTCGGTGGCTATGTCTGTGGCATTGCTGTGGCAATCGGTGGCGGAACCATACGTGATTTGATGTTAGGAACGACACCATTCTGGATGACAAATCCTTTTTATATCATTTGTACTGCTTTCGCCTTGGTATTTGTCATTATATTTGCCCGCCATTTGGAAAGACTCCATAACACATGGTTCGTATTTGACACATTGGGGCTTGCTTTGTTTAATATAGCCGGAATTCAGAAATCATTGGTTTTTGACCAACCGTACTGGGTGGCAATTATCATGGGTTGTATTACAGGCGCTGCTGGCGGTGTCATCAGAGACATTCTTTTAAATAACGAGCCTGTCATATTCCATAAAGAAATATATGCCATGGCTGCCATACTTGGCGGCATAACTTTTTGGGGATTGGATTTTCTGCAGCTTCCTTTAGAAGTTACCATTATATCTTCTTTCTGTGTCACTTGCCTGATAAGATTCCTTGCCGTCAAATTCCATTTGTCACTTCCAACGCTGAAAGGCGAATAATATTCAATAGACTCCTATTTATCATAATGCTGATTCAAATCTGTTTGATGTCCATTAAGTCATTCCCATATTTCGAGGAATTGCTCTTGCGTCAGAATATGATAAGAGGAAGCATTTTGGGCATGATGGTCGAAAAAGTCAATCAAGAATCGCTTGGTATTTATTGACAATCCATCATGCAAGTCATTGTCATGTTCATCAAAACATGCTTTTTCTTTGTTTCCGTCTTTATCAATATATATGATCCGCTTAATCATTCGCTGACCATACTCAACATAATAATCGCCATTTGAAAGTTGGAAAAGTAAAAACGAGGAACCTTTGTTGGCGGCTTGTGTTTCCAGCCATTCCCTTATCTCAAGCAAGTGCGCTTTTGTGGCTTGCTCTCTTGCCATGCCGAATTGATACGTAAAACGCCCAAGATAATTCTGATTGGAAATGTCATAATCAATAATATAGTCATTATCCTTTACCCATTTCTCCATCTTCATCATTTGCACGGGCAATAATTGAACTTCCTTTATTATGGGGAATTCTATTGTATGATAATAAAAGAACAAATGTTTCTCTTGATAATACATGAAATATGTAGGATTGTTGTCATTATCTGCTACATATAAAGTAACACCGTCCGTCCACTTCATCTTCTTTACATGAAGATTTTCCCCTATCCATTTACTACGCCGAGCAATCCATGCCCTGTCAGTAAAGGAATAACATAGTGCAGACAAGCAAGCTATCGTCATCAATACAAAAATCACAATATAGGTTTTACCATCATGGTATGGAATAAATGATTCTATAAAAATCTCCAACCCAACCATTAGTGAAATAAAAGTCAAGAATACCATTAAGTTAACAACAAATCTTGCAATTCTATTAGAATTGTCTCTGGATTTCCGTATTGCATTTTCCTTTTCCTCTATCTTTGAGTCAAGAAACCCATTCCTTACATGCTCAAAGTCAGTGGAAGAAATAGAACATAAGTAATCAATATTACCGTTCTTCTTCTCCTCAGCCACATCGCACAAATTCAAGTAAAACTCTGGTAATTCATCTATGTCTAAACGGTAATAGGTCTTATCCGGATAGGTCACATATATTTCATCCTTACTAACACTTCCGTCCACATAATGACAGCATAGGAATTCATCAGAATAAGACTCTTGAATCACTAAATAGATATCTGTGTTGTGGATATCTACGTCATCCAATGGCTCCTCTGAAGAAAGAGGTGTCCGCTCTATGACTGGCTTCTGAGTGTTTTTCCCCACTCCTTTTCTCTTAAAAAAAGAAAATGACGGATCCATGGAAAATACTAGAAAAAAAATTCCAAACAAAGAACAAAAACTACGTAAATCTCCTTTCTCTAATTGAAAAACAATAATAAATATCCCTATTGACAATAATAAGCATATTATGGAGGCTATTTCCTTTTTTGTCATCATAATTCTACAGATAGTTAATAACTACTATTATTTTTGCAAAGATACGAACAAGAGAAGAAAAAAACAAATAGTTTTGGCTTTTTCTCTGAATTTCACTACCTTTGTACCTGCATGATACTGGTATTTGGAGGAACAACGGAAGGACGCAAGGCGGTGGAGGTACTGGAGGAAGCCGGCACTCCTTATTACTACTCTACCAAGACGGAGGAGCAGGATGTGGCTTTGCACCATGGCATACGACTGCATGGAGCGTTAGACCATCAAGCGATGGTTGCCTTTTGCAGGGAGCATGACATCCGACTCCTCGTTGATGCCGCCCATCCTTTTGCCCAACAGCTGCACGGCACTGTCGCAGATGTGGCAGAGGAGTTGCTACTGCCTGCCATCCGCTATGAGCGTATCTTCCCGGAAAGGGACAGCAGTCTGACGTGGATTGACGACTATTCACAGGTTCCTACAGATATTCATTCCTTACTTGCCACTACAGGGGTACAGTCGATTGCGAAACTGAAACCTTTGGAGGCGAAGGGCATCGAAGTGTATTATCGCATTCTGCCCCGTGAGTCATCCATCGCATTGGCAAAGGCACAAGGGGCTTCCGACCAGCAACTGCTCTACTATGAGGACAGCAAGACGATAAACGTTGATGCTGATGCTATCTTATTGAAAGAGAGCGGACTATCCGGTGGCTTTCAAGAGAAAGTGGAAGCTGCAAAGGCGAAGGGGATGCAGGTCATCATACTCAAACGCCCTGCCACGCCAGCTATCTTCCATACCGTCAACGGTCCCCACGGACTGCGCAGGATGGTGGAGAAACTGTTGCCCGATTTCTATCCACTGCATAGTGGACTGACGACGGGGACGTGTGCCACAGCAGCGGCTGTCGCTGCCGTCCTGCAACGGTACAAAGGGGAGACTCCCGCCGAGGTTCCTGTCATCCTGCCCAATGGGGAGACCATCCATGTCGCGGTGGGCTATGGTGATGGTGACGCATACTGCATCAAAGAAGCGGGTGACGACCCTGACGTGACGGATGGTGTGGAGATCAGGGCTGAGGTAAGAAGTGAGAGGTCAGCGGTGAGCGGTGAGCAAATAGTGATAGAAGGTGGTAAGGGTGTCGGAAGATTCACCCTCCCCGGCTTCGACTATCCTCCCGGGGAGGCTGCCATCAACAAGGGTCCCCGCCAGATGATCCGTCAGAATCTCTCACCTCTTACCTCTCACCTCTCACCTCTCCGTGTCACCATCAGCGTACCCGGCGGTGAGGAGATTGCCCGACGCACCTTCAATCCCCGCTTAGGCATTGAAGGGGGTATCTCGATTATCGGGGTCAGCGGTATCGTCAAGCCCTTCTCTGAGGATGCCTTCATACAAAGTATCCGGAAATGTATGGAGGTGGCGAAGGCGAGTGGCACGGAACGGGTGGTCATCAACAGCGGAGCGAAGAGCGAGCGATTTGTCAAGGCATACTATCCCACCCTGCCCATGCAGGCTTTCGTGGAGTATGGCAACTATATCGGCGAGACCCTCAAGATAGCCAATGAACTGGGTTTCAGGAAAATCACCTTAGGGGTGATGCTGGGAAAGGCTGTCAAACTTGCCGCCGGCAACCTTGACACGCACAGCAAGAGGACGGTGATGGACAAAGCGTTTATCGCCACCATGCTCCAGGAGGCAGGCTGTCCCATCGACCTGACGGACCTTACCCTTGCCAGAGAGCTGTGGGAAAGGATTCCCAGCACCTGTCTGCAGGCTTTCGCGAACACTGTTATCGACCATTGCGATAGGCATTGCAGCCGATTAGTGCCTGCCGCACAACTGACAATCCTATTGATTGATGATGAAGGGAATATATTCCATTACTCCCCTACTTCACCTTGATGGCGACGGAATAATACACTTGCAATAACGGGTGCGCCGACTAATGCCGTTACGCTGTTGACGGGTAAAGCGCCCTCGAAACCAGGCATACGGGCGATGAGATTGCACAGGAGTGCCAAGGCAGCACCGGCAAGTAACGTACCGGGCATCAGCACACGATGGTCGCTGCTGCGGAAAAGGGCACGGCAGAGATGAGGAACGGCAAGTCCGATGAACATGATAGGTCCGCAATAGGCAGTGACAATGGCAACCAAGACACCCGAGCACAGGATGACCAGCATGCGTGCCCTGCGGATGTTCAACCCTAAGTTGCGGGCATAGCCGTCACCCAACAGCAAGAGGTTCATCGTCTTCACCAACAGCATGCTCAACGGCAGGAGGATCGTCATCAGGATGACGAAGAGAATCATCTGATTACCAGAGACACGGGCGAAAGAGCCCAGTCCCCATACCACATACGCCTTGATGTCCTCCTCAGCAGAGAAGAACTTCAGCACCCCGATGATGGCGGTGGCAAGATACCCAATCATCACACCTATTATTAATAAGGTGACATTCCCCTTCACCTTCTGTGAGACATAAAGGATGAGTGCCATCACCGCTAATGAACCCACGATGGCTGCCACGGACATGGCGACATCACCGATATACCCCAGACGACTCAAAGCGACTCCTCCCAATGAACCAGACATCAATACCACACAGGCAACTCCTAAGGAGGCACCATTGGAGATACCCAGTACAGAGGGACCTGCCAAGGGATTGCGGAATACCGTCTGCATCTGCAGACCGCTTACCGCCAGTCCTGCCCCTGCCACCATCGCCGTCAAAGCCTGGGGCACCCGTGAGCTCCAGATGATGTTACGATGGATCTCCGATACCTCGTGACTCCCCATCAGGGTGGCAACGACCTCTGCGACAGGTATTCTGACAGTACCAAGCAGCAGGTTAAGCACAAACAGCAGGATGATGCTCAACAGCAAAAGGACGGTATTGGAGACAGTACGGTTTCTCATTTCAGCAACTGATAATATTTGGGACAATAGTCTTTCTCCACCAACTCCGGATGGAAGATGGCAAGCAGGTCTTTCAGCAACACGTCTGGCTCTACGGGAGTCGTCTCGTAATAAGCCGTCTGCTTCATATTACAATAGATGACATGCTTCTCCCTAAACGCCTTGAAGAGGTCGTTACGGGGTTCCGAAGCCTTCAAGGCATCGTAGCTGAAGGTGTCCGGATAACTGTTGAGGATGCGCCAGTAGTCTGCGTTCGCTGCCATGGCATACATCTGCTCAAACTCGATATTGGAGCCACCAGTGTCCTCGTTCTTCACGACATAGTCGGCACCAGCGTCACGGAACAGTTGGGCAAGGAAGTTCTTACCCCCCACGGCATACCAGTTGCCCCCATGCATCTCACCACTGAAAACGGTGGGACGTGTCTTCGCATCAGCGGCAAGCGCCTTCGCCTCGTTATAGCGTTGCTCGATACCCTTGAAGAGGTCGTTCGCCTCTTTCTCCTTACCGATAAACAGTCCTACGAACTTCACCCACTCAGCTTGTCCGAGGGGGTTGAGTTCCTTGTAACCCAGATGGGGAATGAGGGTGATACCTGTCTCTTTGATAGCATCATAACCACCACGCTTAAAGGGAGATATAAAGATAACCTCAGGATTTGCTGCAAGGATCAATTCGGTATCGAAGTTACCCTCCATGCCTATCTTCACGATGCTGCCATCCTTCACGCGCTTCCTGATATCCTTATTGAAAAGGTTCTTGGTGCCTGTGATACCCTTTACGATGTCGTGGGCTTTCAGTGCCGTGAAGTTAGAGAGTTGCAGCATCGTCATCACAATGGTACGCTGCACAGGAACCTCCACCTTGGTATATCCCTCAGGGACCTCTGCGTCACTGCCCTTCTCCACCAAGGCAAACTGGTAACTCACCGGCATCTTGTCCTCGTCCTTCTGCGGGTCCTCCACGTCTACCAGACGGACACCATTCTCCAGGTATCTCACCGTGAAACCTTTGGCATACTGGGGCTTGACCAGTGCCGCTGAGTCATGGAGTGTTCCTGCGTCGGACACCTTTGCGTTTTTCTTTCCACCACATGCCACTAACAAAAGGAGTGACAATAGCAACAGTACCTGTTTTTTCATTTCTTTCAGCGTTTAATGATTACATAGATGATGACGGGTGCACCTATCATCGGTGTCACCGCATTCAAAGGGATGACCCCGTCCTCACCGGGAAGGATGGTGATGAGATTACAGAACAAGGCTATCACACCACCCATCAGCATCGTCGCAGGCAACAGGGGACGGTGGTTGTCTGTCGTCAGCAGCAGACGGGTGATATGCGGGACAGCAAGTCCGATAAAAGCGATGGGACCGCAGAAAGCGGTGGTGATGGCGGTCAGGATGCCCGTCACTATCAACAGCCAGTTGCGTGTCCGGATGATGTTGACTCCTAAGTTCTCGGCATAACTGTCACCTAACATCAGGGCGTTCAGAGGCTTGATGAGCAACAGACTGCCCGTCAGTCCCAGTAGCGTGACACCAGCGAAGACTGGCATGATCTTCATCGACACCCCGCCAAAGGAACCTAATCCCCATACCATATAGGAGCGGACACCCTCGTCTGTCGCAAAGAAGTTCAGCAGGGATATGGCTGAGTTGGCGATATAGCCGATCATGATACCGATAATCAGCAGCATCACATGGTTGCGGACTATCGTAGAGAAGAAGAAGATGAGTGCCATCACTGCCATGGCACCGACAAATGCCGCCGTCAGGACAGCGACGAAACCGGTGAGACTGACAGACCCTGCGGAGATGCTGCCGCCAAGGAACAGCATCACCAAGGCGACACCCAACCCCGCACCACTGTTGATACCGAAGATGCTGGGTCCTGCCAAGGGATTGCGGAAGGCGGTCTGCAGCATCAGTCCACTGGCTGCCAGGGAGGCACCGCAGAGGATTGCCGTCAATGCCTGGGGCAGACGTGACTGCAGGATGATATACTGCCATGAGGGTCTCTGACTTTCCTCCCCCAACAGGATGCGGAGAGTGTCACCAACGGGAATATCGACAGACCCCATCACCAGATTAAGGATGAAGAGGAGTGCGATGACCATTGTCAGCAAGAGGCAGTATAACGTTCCTTTATTCATTCAGCTTCTGATAATAGCGTAAGGGGGACTGGGGTTTCTTGTCCGGATGGAGTATCTGGATGAAATCACTCAACAACCAGTCAGGACGGAATGGCGACTCCTCATAGAAGAGGGTCTTCTCGACATTACAGCCATAGACGGTCCTGTCTGCGAAAGACTGCAACTGCCGGTAGCCGCGATACTCACTTAACAGTTCTTGATAGGTCTGCAGATGGTCACTGCTGTAACGGTACAGCCACACCTCCGCACTGCCTCCCTTCTCCAGGACGGTCTCGAAAGGCAGGGAAAGGCTGCCGCTATGCTCGTCGTCAGCCCAAGGATAAAGACCTCCGGCATCCTGCACCATCTGTCCGATGGTACTCTTGCCACCTGGCACATACCAGACGGAGCCCACCATCTTGTCGATGAGGACAGAACGTCCCTCACCCGCATCTCTCGCCAGCGATTTCAGTTGCTGGTAGTTGTTGTCGACGACCGCAAACAGACTGTCTGCCCGTGCTTCCTCACCGAACAGCATCCCATAGAACTTCATCCATTCTGCACGTGCCAGCGGGGAGCTCTCCATATATTCCGCACACTCCACCAAAGGAATGTCTATATCCTCCAGTTTACCATATCCGCCACTGTTCTCAAAGGGAGACAGCATGATGATGTCTGGCTTGACATCAATAATCTTCTCGACCACAGGACTCATCCCATTGCCACAGTCGGCAATCTTGCCCTTCCTCACCTGCTCTTGGACAAAAGGAATCTTGATGTATTTCAGGTCGGCGACAGCTACGATGTTTCCACCATGACCCAGTGTGTTTAACAAAGAGCAATGGACGGTGGTAAACACGGCGGCACGCTCAACGGGTGTGCGGATAATAGAACCGTGTGGCACCTGTTCCGGAATCTCTCCATCTTTGGGTACGAGGATATAGGAATGTAACAGCATCCCCTCTTTCCAGGGGTTGCGGATGTTTACCTCCGTATAGCCGTCATGACGGACAATAGATAATAAGGTGGAGTATTTCAGATGCAGCGTGTCACCGTCTTCCTGTGAGAAACCAGTACGGTTCCCACAAGAAGACAGCCACACGACCGTTATTCCCAATAGGAGGAGTTTACGCATCAATAATTAGTTCTTACGTATTCTACACCAGTATTGAAAGCGATACGGGTTGGACCGACACCACAAGTGAACGAGCCTTTCTTGGTGAAGGAGGAATCGTAGAAGTTGACGTAACCGTCCTTGGTGTAGCTGGGGAATGTGCCCCACTCTGTGGTGTCCATCTGGCGGGAGGCAACAAACAGATAGCCTGTTACCGGGTCGATGCCGATAGCAGCAGGGCTGTCTATGTCTTTCAAATCGATGGGTATGGAGATACCAGAATAGATGTCATAAACCGTATAGCTGGCTCCTCCGGTCGCACCATAGGGGTCGTTGAAGGTATATATCTTGGTATCATAGCAGCTCATACCCGTTGCATTGGGAATAATCTGCTTGATATTATCACCTGAGATAAGGTATACACCAGCATGCTCTTGCGCATAGGTGGGAGCTGGTCCGTATGCTCCCCAGTCCAGATAATAGATGTCAGAGCCTGCCACGGCAATCTCTTGTGGGTTACGGATATTCTCGTTCTTGATCTCCGTAGTGGCTTTGGTACTGAGGTTAATCACCGAGATAGAGGCATTGCCATTTCCATAATCGGAGTTTGCCACATAAAGATATCCTCTGTTGACGGCTACACCCTCAGGATAGGAACCTGCTTTATACTCATCTTTCTTCTGGAAGCTGACGGTATCAATAGCAGCAACATAGCCTCCATACGTGGAGACATAGATATTATCTCCGTCAGCTGTGACACGACGCGGGCTCACACCTTTCTCCTCTCCTAACATTAATATATCTGTCATATTGATACGGTGAAGCAGGCGCAACGTCTTCGCATTCAGCACGAATACAGAATTCTCACCATCAACCACGACATATACCTTATCGCCATAACGGAGCACGTCATTGGCTGTCATGCCCAGACTCTGTCCATTCAAGCTGCTGAAGATGTCTTTTGTAGCAGTCTGGGAAGTATAGTCATAATACGACAGGCTGCCGGGAATACTATTACTCTGATTACCTGAACCAATCACAAAGACACCATTGGTCATGACCACGGGATAGGGGTCGTTTGATTTGCTGTCATTGTTTGATACACACGCAGAGAAGAGTGCTACGCTCATCACTGCCAAGCTCCATAATTGTTTTTTCATTTTCATTCTTAAAATTTATAATTGATTGTCATTTGATAACTTCTTCCAGGCATGGGGTAGAACCGTACCAGTTCATATTGACGGTTGAAAAGATTCTTCAAGTCGAAGCGTCCTTCCAGCTGATGACTGCCAAAGCAGAACTTCCGCCAAACAGTGAGTCCGAACTCCAGATAACCGTTGATATCTGTGTCCTCATAATGCTCATTATTCGCCCATCGCTTGGACATTCCGGTGGTATGTACCGCCAGGTTGACCCATGGGTTCTCATAACTCAACGAGCCGCTGAAGGTATGCTCAGGGGTATAGGCAAGCTGGTTGCCATAGGTGGACGTACCCTCCATGGTCTTGTCCCTGACACTCTGATAGGAGTAGCTGCTTGTCAGGGATAACAAATGCTCCTCCGTCAGGTGCTGCACGAAACGGATGGTGGCATCCGCACCCAGCACCTCTACTTTCCCCACATTGACACAACGCCATACGAACATATTATAGGGTACGGCGACAATCTTGTCACGGACCTGGTTATAATAGCCGTCCAGTGTCAGTTGCAGGAAATCGTTGCCATAGGTGGTACCGATATTCACCTGATGGGTACTCTCCGGTTTCAGGTCAGGACTGCCATAGTGGTAGTAATAGTTCTCATTGAACGTCGGTGCCCTGAAGATATTCTTATAAGAGACACGCACATACCAGTCAGTATTCTCCAGTAGCTGATAGGATAATGACACGGAGGGAGAGAGACGATGGAAATTCCTTGACGGTTCATTCAGATAGAGTGAGAACAGCAGTCTGCCAAGAACCGTCAGGCGGTCATCTTTATATTTCGCCGTTGCCGACTGCAGGACGGTATGCCGACGGGGATGTCCCACTACGGTACGTTGAGAGCTGCCGTTAAGGTTGTTGAAGGCATAATCAGCAGAATAGTCAAACGTCCATTTGCTGTTAGGGGTATATAACAATGCCAATGCCGTATACGCCTCACGCTGCCAATAGTCAGCATCGTTTACCCCACCCTGATATAAAGGGTCACGGTAGGAAGAGGAATACCAGTTAAACTTCCCTAACCATTTCAGGGATAACCGGTCGCCCCAACGGGTCTGATAGTTCAGTTGTCCGAAGAAGTTACGGTCTCGTAACGTCTCTTTGCAGAGGTTGGTGTAATAATGTACCTGTCCGGGAAGCTGACGGTCGTTATCATAATAATAGACCTTACCGCCCAACTGGTTGAAAGCATTGATGCTCCACAGGAAGTTCAGTTCACCATGACCGCTGTTCATCCGGCTGTTCGTACGACGGTCATGCTGTTTGACCGTCATATTCTGTAGGGTATACGGATAGTCGTTCTCTGCGTATATGTACTCAGCTACCGCACTGAATGCGAAACGGTTGGAGAGATTCTGCTCATAACGGACGAAAGGACTGATATAACCGAAAGAGCCGAACTTCACCTGAGTGGTCAGATGAGGCTTCACATCCTCTGTGGGCATTCGCAGGGTCTGGATATTCAGCACGGCAGGAGTGGATGCCTGACGGGCAGGCAGAAAGATATCGTCATGATCACCGATGACCAGAGAGAGGTGCTCAACATTATCCAAGGAGTAACGGGAGAGGTCTATCTCCCCACTCTGACATTCCGAGAGCATCACACCATCATAGCTCACCCCTGTATGCTTGGCACCGAAACCATGTACGGAAACCGTCTTCATTCCCCCTGCCCCACCATAGTCACGCAAGGTGATACCCGGCATACGGTGCATGGCATCAGCAATATCCGTCACCCCCATCGTTCGCATGTCCTGACGGTCTAACAGACGTAATGGTGACGAGCTGCTGATGGTATGTTTTCTTAGCGTCTCTGTGACAGTAACCTCCTCTAACTGATGCACACGTCCTGTAATGGTATCTGTCTGTGCCAAGGCATCGACAGCACCACTTAACATAACCAGAACTGCGATCAGTGACTTCATATACATTAATTATGCTAAGTTACTCTCCACGATATTCAGCATTTTAAAAGTTGCTTTGATGGCGGCTTCCGTCTGGTCGGCATCCAGTCCACGGGTACGGAGGAGTCCGTTGTTATAGTGCCAGGTGATGACCGTCTGCACCAAGGCATCGGTACGTCCACCGGGAGGAATAGACACCTGATAGTTGGCAAGGATAGGGAAAGTGCGGTTGAGGTATTTCTTATAGATATACCGCAAAGCCTTGACGAAGGCGTCATACTGACCGTCACCTACCGCACTGCCGTCATATTGCTTCCCATTAATCTCCACCTTAATATTTGCTCCTGGTTTCAATCCATAAGCTGTTGAGACAACGTAGCTTATGAGTCTCACCTTATCCTCTGGTGCGTCATGTTTCAGTACATCACTGACGATATAGGGCAAGTCTTCCTGTGTCACGATCTCCTTCTTATCACCGAGTTCTGTGATACGTTGAGTGACACGGCGTGTCTGCTCAGGAGTTAGCTCAAGCCCCAGTTCTTCCAAGTTCTTGGCAATATTCGCACGACCGCTGTTTTTCCCCAGGGCGTACTCACGCTTACGACCGAAGCGTTCAGGCATCAGCTCATTATAATAAAGCTTATCTTTCGAGTCGCCATCAGCATGGACACCAGCCACCTGTGTAAACACATTCTCACCGACGATAGGCTGGTTAGGCGCTACGGCGATACCACTATAACCTTCTACCAATCGACTGATGCCATTCAGTTTGTTCTCCATGATACCAGTCTTGGCATGGAACTGGTCTTTGAGGATAGCCTGCACACTTGCCATCGGCGCATTGCCACAACGCTCCCCCAGCCCGTTGACAGTCACATGCAGTCCTTTGGCACCACTCAGCACCGCTGCAAGGGAGTTGCTCACGGCGAGGTCATAGTCGTTATGGGCATGGAAGTCGAAATGGGTCTCAGGATACCGTTTTATCATCTTACGGAAATACTCAATGACCTGTAAGGGATTCATCACTCCTAACGTATCTGGAAGCATGAATCTTTTAATGGAGGATGGAGAAAGTAACGTTAATTCATCCATCAACTGATAGACATAGTCAGGAGAGTCCTTCATACCATTGCTCCAGTCCTCCAAATAGAGGTTGACAGCCAGTCCTTGTGAGAAGGCATATTCCACCGTCTCCTTTATATCGTCAATATGCTCTTGGGGAGTCTTTTGCAACTGATGGGTGCAGTGTTTGAGGGAGCCTTTGGCAAGCAGATTAATCACCTTACCGCCACATTCAGCAATCCAGTCGACAGAGGCATGTCCGTCAACGAAGCCAAGTACTTCAACCTTCTCCAGTTTGCCGATCTGTTCCGCATAACGGCAGATCATCCTCACAGCCTCCTTCTCACCCTCCGACACACGAGCCGATGCCACCTCGATGCGGTCGACATTGACCTCACCTAATAGCATACGTGCCATCATCAGCTTTTCATGAGGCAGAAACGACACCCCGTTGGTCTGTTCGCCATCACGGAGTGTCGAGTCCATTATCTCGACGTAAGGAAGAGTACGTTGAGAAGCATTTATGCGTTCTGCTGTTCCCATTGCTCGATTTTCTCCTTATTCTCTATTAGGAAATCGATATCGTCCAATCCATTGATCAGACAGTGTTTCTTATAACTGTTAATCTCAAACTTCTCCTGTCTGCCTGTCGCTTTGTTGGTGACCGTCTGGTTAGGAAGGTCTACCTCCACTTCCATCTTCGGATTCTGATTGATACTCTCGAAGAGCTCGGCGAGGAATTTCTCTGATACAACGACGGGAAGAACGAAGTTATTCAACTCGTTGTTCTTATGGATATCAGCGAAGAAAGAGCTGATGACCACACGGAAGCCATAGCCGGCAATAGCCCATGCGGCATGCTCACGGCTGGAACCGTTACCAAAGTTCTTACCTGCAACGAGAATACAGCCACCATAGGTGGGATCATTCAACACAAAGTCCTTATTAACCGTACCGTCGGCATGATAACGCCAGTCGCGGAAAAGATTGTCACCGAAGAAACTCTCCTCACGGGTGGTCGCCTTCAGAAAACGGGCAGGAATGATCTGGTCAGTGTCTACATTCTCCAATGGGAGAGGTACACAAGTAGATGTTATAACGTTGAATTTCTGTTTCATAATAATGTTCTTGGATCAGTGATTACTCCAGTGACAGCTGCTGCGGCAGCAACTAAAGGCGAGCAGAGGATGGTACGACTGCCTGGTCCCTGACGGCCCTCGAAGTTACGGTTAGAGGTAGATACGCAATACTTGCCGGCGGGAACCTTGTCGTCATTCATCGCCAGACAGGCAGAGCAGCCAGGTTGGCGAATCTCGAAACCTGCAGCCTCCAGAATCTTGTCAAGTCCCTCCTCACGGATCTGACGGTCAACAGCCCAGGAACCGGGAACCAGCCATGCGATGACGTTATCAGCTTTCTGACGACCTTTTGCGATAGAGGCAAAGGCGCGGAAGTCCTCTATACGTCCGTTGGTGCAAGCACCGAGGAACACATAGTCAATCTTCCTGCCGAGTAATTTCTCACCAGCCTTGAAGTCCATATAGTTCAGCGCCTTCTCAAAACCCTGCTCGGGTGATTTTGCCTGAACAGCATTTGCTGGAATCGGCTCTGTGATACCGATACCCATACCTGGATTTGTTCCGTAGGTAATACGGGGCTCGATATCCTTGGCATCAAAGACAAGTTCCTTGTCAAATACGGCATCGTCACCACTCTTCAGTGTTTTCCAATAAGCAACAGCTTTGTCCCATTCCTCACCCTTGGGAGCAAACTCCTTACCTTTTATATAATTAAAGGTTGTCTCGTCAGGAGCCACGAAACCGCCACGGGCTCCCATCTCGATAGAGAGGTTACAAAGTGTCAGTCGTCCCTCCATGGACAAGTCCTTCACCACATCACCACTATACTCCACGAAATAGCCCGTAGCACCTGAGGTCGTCAACTGACTCATCAGATAAAGGGCGACATCCTTTGCCGTCACCCCTTTGGCAAGTTTCCCGTTGATACTGATACGCATGGACTTGGGTTTTTGTTGGAGGATACACTGTGATGCCATCACCATCTCCACCTCACTGGTACCTATACCGAAAGCAACGGCACCCATGGCACCATGCGTAGAGGTATGGGAGTCACCACACACAATCGTCATACCTGGCAGGGAGAGTCCTTTCTCGGGACCTACCACATGAATGATACCGTTCGACTGATTCATCATACCATAGTGAGTCAACCCAAAGTCCTTAGCATTCTGTGCCAAGGTGCTCACCTGCTTGGCTGATACAGGGTCCTCAATAGGTTTGTCCTGATCGTGCGTCGGTGTGTTATGGTCGGGCATACAATAGATGTGATCAGGACGGAAGCACTTCAGTCCGCGTGCCCTCATTCCGTCGAAAGCCTGCGGTGATGTCACCTCATGGCAATACATACGGTCGATATACAACTGGGTGGGACCATCCTCTATGTTCTGGACAACATGCTTGTCCCATATTTTATCAAATAGTGTATTCATAATTATCTCTTGAACTTATTGATACAGTCAATATATGCCTCGACAGATGCTGTTACGATATCTGTGTTAGCACCGAATCCATAGTACAGACTTCCGTCGTACTCCACCTGCATGTGTACCTTACCCACATCGTCGGAGCCTTTGGAGATAGCTTGTATGGTGAACTCCTTCAGGGTCATCTGCTTGATGATAATCTTCTTCAGAGCCTTGATGGCAGCGTCGACAGGACCGTTACCGCTGGCGGCAGCCTCAAACTTCTGACCACTGATATCAAGACCGATACTTGCCACACTCTTCACACCCTTACCGGTAGTAACCTGCAGGAAATCGAGTTTCACAGCATGAGCCTCAGCAGTATCAGCACCAGCGAGCATCAGCACGTCGGCATCGGTCACCTCCTTCTTCTGGTCAGCCAACTGCAGGAACTTCTCATATACCTTGTCGAGCTTCTCGTCAGACAGTTCCACTCCATTCACACTCAGACGGTATTTCAGGGCGGCACGACCACTGCGTGCTGTCAATACGATGCTGTTATCCTCGATACCCACATCCTTCGGGTCGATGATCTCATAGGTCTGCACATTCTTCAAGACTCCATCCTGATGGATACCAGATGAATGGGCAAAGGCATTACGTCCGACAATAGCCTTGTTAGGCTGTACAGGCATATTCATAAGACTCGACACCATACGGCTCGTAGGATAAATCTTGGTAGTGTTGATATTGGTATCAATGCCCAGATGCTTATGGCATTTGAGTATCATGGCAATCTCCTCCAAGGAAGTGTTACCAGCACGCTCACCGATACCGTTGATGGTGACCTCCACCTGACGGGCACCAGCCATCACACCATTGAAAGTGTTGGCAGTAGCCATACCGAGGTCGTTATGACAGTGTGTGGAGATTATCGCTTTGTCGATACAATCCACATGCTCTTTAAGATATTTGATTTTCTCATAGTACTCCTGAGGAAGACAATAACCGGTAGTGTCCGGAATATTCACAACAGTGGCACCAGCCTTGATAACAGCCTCTACGACACGTGCCAGATATTCATTCTCCGTACGTCCGGCATCCTCACAGTAGAACTCCACATCCTCCACATATTTCTTGGCATACTTCGTAGCCCTTACAGCACGCTCAATAATCTCCTCACGGGTGGAGTTGAACTTATACTTAATATGTGAGTCTGAGGTTCCGATACCTGTGTGGATACGCTTGTGCTTGGCATATACCAATGCCTCATACGCCACATCGATATCCTTCTCGACGGCACGTGTCAGTGCACAAATCGTTGGCCATGTCACAGCCTTCGATATCTCTATCACAGAATTAAAGTCACCTGGACTACTGATTGGGAAACCTGACTCAATCACGTCAACACCCAACTGTTCGAGTGCCTTAGCTACCTGAATCTTTTCCACCGTATTCAACTGACATCCGGGGACTTGCTCGCCGTCACGGAGTGTTGTATCGAAAATAAACAATCTGTCACTCATAGTCTTCCTTATACTAAATAATGTTATTCCTTTTCCTATTAAATTGGTTGCAAAATTACACTATTTTCACCCAACTACCAAATAAATCGTCACTTTATTTGGAGAAAATGAAATAATTTCATACTTTTGCATTCAATTTGGAAAACAAAATAATTGACATATACTATGAATAAGAAAGTATCTATTTTAGTACTTAGCCTTTCTCTGTGCTGCACATCCATCAACGCACAAGAGGTACAAAAAAGTGACTTGCAGAAAAAAGCGGAGGCTGCGCAGACAGTTCCAGCCGCACGCTATGAATATATACGTGCTTATGAGGATTATGCCGGCAAGGGACAATTGCAGCAAGCTGTGGAGTGTGGTGCCAAGGCGGCATCACTCTATTCCAAAGACGGTCTCCATAAAGAAGCTTTCGAACTGCTACGCGGTATTGACCAGACTATCAACAGCAAGGTACAAGGAGTCAGTGCTGCAGGATTCCACTACTATGTGACGAAAGAACGCCTGCAGATGTATATGAAATTCCGCAAGCCTGACAGCGCCAAAGAGCAGCTGAAGGTGATGGAGACGCTTGCCAACACCTCGAATGACGAGAAGGTGAAGGACGACCTGCTCTATAGCAAGGCAATCTACTATTATTCCTTCGGTCTGAACGCACAGGGGGATGCCGTCTTCAAGGAGATGGCTAACAAGCTGACAGCCTCTAAAGAATACGATAAGGTGGACGAAGTTTACAAACAGTTGATAGCAAATGGCCGCAAGAGTAATAATGCAAACATGGTGGCACAGTCTTACAGCAACTATTTAGCCTGGAAGGACTCCACCAATGCCTTGAAGCATGCCGATGAGATTGCCGGTCTGAAAAAACAGATTGCCGACAATGAGGCTGCTATTGAGGAGAAAGACAGTTCGCTGACTACTCGTTGGGTGATTATCGTGGGACTCCTGATCCTTGCCGGTGCCCTGGCGGCAGCTTTGGTGGTTGGCGGTGTTATCTTGCTCCGTTTTATCCTCCAGACTCGTAAGCAGAAGAAGATTATCAATCTGGAGAAAGACAATAACGCACTGAAAGCTAAGTTCATCAGCAACATTTCTGCCCAGTTGGATCCCACCTTGGAAAAACTTGACAGCACGAAACCCGAGGTGAAGGCACTTCTCAATTTCTCTGAGCATATTCAGACGCTCTCCCAGTTGGAGAACTCCTCTGACGAGATAGAGAAAGAGGATGTGCAGATTCCTCCCTTCTGTGAGGGCTTGATGGATCAGATTCGGGACAAGGTCAAGCAGGATGTTACATTGAAGGTCAATGCTCCTAAGATGACGATGGAAATGAATAAGGAGTATGTTTCTCATATTTTGCTCCACCTGCTGACCAATGCCGCAGAGTATACCCCTGAGGGTGGCACTATCTGGTTGGAATACAAGAAGCGCAGTGCGCACACCCACCAGTTCATCATTTCCGATACTGGTTGCGGTATTCCTGAGGAGAAGCGTGAGGATATCTTTAAACCCTTCCTTGAGATCCGCGATCTCACAAAGGGCGATGGTCTCGGATTGCCTATCTGCAAACAGATGGCATTAAAAATGAATGGCGACCTCGAGATCGACCCCGAGTTCACCAAAGGAACCCGTTTCGTTCTTGACCTGCACTCATGATCTTTTATTTTACCGGAACAGGAAATACCAAATGGGCGGCAGAACAACTAGCTCGGTCGACGGGTGAGCAGTTGCTTTATATTCCTGAGGAGCTAAAAAAGGACTCTTGCGAATATTGTCTACAGGAAGGGGAACGGCTAGGATTCTGCTTTCCTACTCATGGTTGGCAACCGCCTCGCATCGTACGTGAGTTTATCCGCAAGGCGACATTCCGCTCCACCTCTTATATTTATGCATTGACGACCTGTGGTGACAATATGGGACATGCCATGCGTATCTTCAATAAGGAGTTAGGGCGACAAGGACTCCATACCGACGCGACCTTCGCCGTGGTGATGCCCGAGTCAAATGTCTGCTTTTCTTTTCTGCATCTGGATACCCCTGAACGTGAACGTCAGAAGATTGAAGCGGCAAGACTGCGTATGCAGCATATCTGCCAGGTGGTCACCGACCGTCAATGTGGTGTGGAGGAACTCGTCAAGGGAGCGATTCCATACACATATACTTATGTCATCGGCGGCTATTACAACAAGCACCTTATCACCGACCAGCATTTCTGGGTGGATAACGAGGCATGTATCCAGTGTGGCTTATGTGCCAAACTCTGTCCTGTAGATGACATCGAAGGTACCCCACCCCATTGGAAACACGACGGTTCCTGCACAAACTGTCTTGCCTGTTATCACCACTGTCCTAAGCATGCCATCCATTGGGGTAAGATGAAAAGAGGACAGTATGTGATGGTTGACTTAGAGTCAAAAAGTCGGTTGACTGGAGTCAAAAAGCTTGTTGACTAGAGTCAGCAGACCTGTTGACTGGAGTCAGCAACCGATTAGGATGATTCTAACACCTGCGAAGGATGGCACTTCACATCGCTTACACTGACACATACAACTGCAAGTAAGCAAGTATGCAATCAAAATTATCGCCAAGAACCTGTCTCGTGGAAGTGGAGTCACAGGGATTATAAAGTATGAGCACCGGTTCGCTGGCGGACTGCCTCAAATAATAAGATGGCGGCAGAGACGCTGACATTCAAGGAGTCGAGTCTGCCCAACATCGGGATGCGGATATGGGCAGTTGCAGCCTCACGCCACTGATCGGTCAGTCCGGTAGCCTCTGTGCCCATGACTATGGCTGTACCTCTCCGCATGTCCTGGTCGTAATAAAGACTGGAGTCCTGCAACTGAGCAGTCAGGATCTGGATGTTACGCTCTTGCAGGAAACGGATGCATTCCTCTGAAGAACAAGCGACAGTTGGGACTGTAAAAACGGCACCAATGCTGCTGCGTATCAGATTGGGATTGTAAAGGTCGGTCAAGGGATCGCAGACGATGACCGCATCAGCTTTGGCGGCATCGGCAGATCGAAGGATGGCACCCAGGTTACCAGGCTTCTCGACCTTCTCCAATATCATCAGCAACGGGTGAGTCGGCAACTGCAAGTCATCCAAAGTTTTTGGTTGGGTACGTACAATCGCCACGATGCCTTCGGTCGTTCCCCGATAAGCAATTTTCTCATAAACAGCTGGAGTCACGAGGACAGCATCACCAGGCACTTCGTCCTGATACAACGCAGGACAGATGAAACGGGTCACCACCTCGCAGCCCCCCTCCAGACAATGCTGGAACTCACGTTGTCCCTCCACCACAAACACGCCCTGTTTGCGACGTTCCGAGGATTTCTGCTGTAAGAGCAACAATTGTTTGATTCCCGGATTATGAGTACTCGATATCATTTGCTTATTCACGTCCGCAAAGATACAACATTTTTTTTAATAAAGAGAAAAAATGCGATAGATTTGGCTGTATGCGAGGATTTTACTAAATTTGCAAAGTCAGATTAAGAAGCGAGAAGAATGGAGAAAAAGACAAAGTTTGTAACGATGGGCGAGATCATGCTACGCATGACCCGACCAGACTACCAACGTATCATACAGGGAAACAAGATAGATGGCTTCTATGGAGGCAGTGAGTCGAATGTTGCCGTATCACTTGCCATGATGGGAGATGACGTAGAGTATGTGACGCGCCTCCCGAATAACATGCTGGGCGTGTCATGCCGTAATGAATTGCGACGCTACCAGGTAGGCACAAATCATATCATCTGGGGAGGGTCACGGGTAGGAAAATATTTCTATGAGCAGGCTGCGTCGCTCCGTGGCTCCAGTATCGCATACGATAGAGAACACTCATCGATGATGACACTACATCCCCACATGCTTGACTGGAAGGATATCCTGAAAGACGCAGACGTGTTCCATTGGACAGGCATTACCTGCGGACTGTCGGAGGGAGCCAGTGACGCTACTTTTGACGGATTGGACGAGGCATTACGGAAAGGTATGTATATCTCTTGCGACATCAATTACCGAAAGAACTTATGGAAATACGGACAAGAAGCTCGTGACGTGCTGCTGCCCGCTCTCAAAGCAAGTCATATCATTTTTGGAGACACAGGAGAATGGAAACTCATTACAGGAATGACTCCTCCACCCTTTGACCCTAAGGACACTTCGTTTGAGTTAGACGTGGAGGCTTACAGGAAATATTTCGAACGTACTCAGGAGATGCTACCTAAAGGAAGGTACTTCATCATGGGCATCCGCCATGTCGTGTCTGCCAGCCATCACCTATTGACAGGAATGCTCTATGCGGAAGGGAAACTATACCACACCGGTATTGTAGACATCAATCCCGTACTGGACCCGATAGGTGTCGGTGATGCTTTTATCGCCGCCTATCTGCATGCCCACTTCCGCTGGCATGGTGAGCACCAGAAACATCTGAACTACGCACTGACAGCCTCTGCCATGAAAAACACCATCATGGGAGACTTCAACCTACTGACAGAGCAGGAAGTGCTGGATACCATGGAGGAAGTACTGGGTGAATTTATTCCACGATGACATCATCCTTATTAATAAAAAGATAATCATGCCCTGTCTTGAGAACGTAATAGCCGTCTTTCAACAGCTCATACTCATCGGCGATGACAATACCTTTCTCCACGAACCCATAGGGAATATATTTGGGACCTTCGTCGGCATAATTATCGGTATATAAGGACGTAATCTCTTTCTTAGCGACCAGACGGGGCTTGCCATTATGTGTATACCATCCTTGAGTACCCATATATTTGGTATATACCCAGCCTACAGTATTCTCAACTCTGACCTTACTCCACCGCTTACCATACTCCAACAGTATGCCACGTCCTAACCCATGGAACATCATAGGCAGTGTCGTCAACACGTCAGCCTTACTAGAAGGCTCGGCACGTACATTCAGAAAGCCATCATCGGAGACTGCATAACACACAATCAACTCATTCTGCGACCATAGAGTAATACTTACAAAAAACAGACAAAAGGAAAAGAATATTCGTTTCATAAGCGTTTAAGATTGATGTTTGACATTGCAAATATAAGTATTTCTGATGAAATTCACAAATAAATTTGGTTTTTATCTATAAACTTTGTATCTTTACACCCCATGAGAGAGCTGAAAGTAACCATCTATGAGCATGCCAAAGAGTTGCCGGACATTCCTGAAGGCAACTATTTCCATAGTCCTGAACTAATGGAACTCTGTGAGCGTACACCTCGCCAAAAACCATTGATGGCTGTGGTGACACAGAACGGTGAAGTGGCGGCTCACATGCTTGCCCTCATCTATTACAGAAGGTCGTGGCTTCCACCTTATATATATATAAATGTCAGGGTGATGAGCGAAGGTGTCTATCATCTCAAAGACGAGGAACACAACGAACAACAATTGTTCGGGCTGATGGCAGAGGCCATCACGGAACGGATGCAGAACAAAGCATTATATATTGAGTTCAGTCATTTCTCTCAGAAGATGTTCGGCTATAAAGAACTAAGACGCATGGGGTTTTTCCACGTGAAATGGATGAACATTCACAATTCACTGCATTCCCATACCCCGGAGGAACGTATCACAGAACGACAGATGAAACATATTGAAGCAGCGCGGGAGCGCGGTGCTATCACCAAAATAGTGGAGACAGACGAGGAGTTTAGGGAATTCTCCAAACTGTTACGTCGACATAATTGGTTAAAACCACGACGCTACCTTCCTGTTGACGACTTCTTCCGAGGGATGATGGACAGCCAGCGATGCCGCTTGTTTATCACTAAATACCACGAGAGGGTTATAGGCTGCTGCGCCTGTGTCCATTCTGACGGTGATATGTATTTCTGGTATTCCGCATCCAGAAGAAAGAGTTTTGCCATGCTACATCCTAATGCCACCACTATATGGAATGCCATGAAACACGCTCACACCGAGGGAATGCAACATTTCCGCTTCGTGGACGTAGGACTGCCGTTCAGACGTAATCCGTACCGTGACTTTATTCTCAGCTTCGGAGGTAAAGAAGTGACGGCATTCCGCTGGTTCCGCATCAGCATACGCTGGGTTAACGCCCTTGCTTCATGGTGGTGGAGGGAGTAATGTAATAATTCCCTTTTTTTTCCGTTATAAGAGTATGAGTCGACAATTTCATATTCTGACATTATATATGCTGCTCTTCGGTAGCATGATATTGCATGCACAATCGTTTACACTTTCAGGTGTTATAAGTGATGAAGAAGGCAATGCCATTGAACTTGCCACTGTGAGCTGCCTGGACCAAGGTGCAGTGACCGTCGCAAACCTCAAAGGTGAATATTCACTGAATCTGAAATCAGCAGATTCGGTAGTTGTAAAATTCTCAATGGTGGGTTTTCAGACTCGTACCCGTGTGCTCCATAATCCAAAAGGTAAGCAACGATTACTCGTCACATTATATCCCATGAAAGAACTCGACGAAGTGGTAGTGACAGAGAAACGCAGACAGACAACTGGCACAGATCAGCTGGATACCAAAAACCTAAGAAATACTCCCTCGACAACAGGTAATGCCGTAGAGGAATTGGTACAGCAACAGGCCGGCGTATCGACTCATAACGAGTTGTCAAGCCAATATAATGTGCGCGGTGGGTCTTTCGACGAAAACTCGGTCTATATCAATGGAACGGAGGTGTACCGTCCCCTGCTCATCCGCAGTGGTCAACAAGAAGGACTGTCAGTCATCAACAGCGACATGGTAGAGAAAATCGGGTTTTCGTCTGGTGGCTTTGAAGCGAAATACGGAGACAAGATGTCTAGTGCCTTGGATATCCAGTACCGCAAGCCTACCCGATTAGAAGGTAACATACAGGCTTCGCTTCTAGGAGGCAGTGTGTTCGTGGGTTATGGCAACAAGAAATTTTCCATGAGCCATGGTGTGCGTTATAAAACAAACCGCTACTTATTAGGGTCCTTAGAGACGAAAGGAGAGTACAGACCTAATTTCCTCGATTATCAGACCTATATCACATGGAGCCCCAATAAGCGATGGGACTTAGAGCTGATTGGAAATATATCGGAGAATCACTACAATTTCTCACCGAGCGACCGTGAGACATCCTTTGGTACCATGCAGGACGTGAAATCCTTTAAAGTGTATTTCGACGGACAAGAGAAGGACATCTTCCGCACCTTGTTCGGTACGGCGTCTATTACCTATCACCCTACAGAGAAAACACATGTGAAATTACAAGCTGCAGCCTTCCATACCAAAGAACAGGAGACATACGACATTCAAGGACAATACTGGCTGGATGACACACAGACATCTGAGAATCTGGGGGTTGGAACCTATATGGAGCATGCACGCAACTACCTCACCGCTAATGTGGCAAGTGCGAAACTGACAGTCAACCACAAGGCTAAGCGACATGACATAGAAGGTGGTCTGACGATGAAATGGGAAGAGATTGAGGAGAACGCCAGAGAATATGAAATGCGTGACTCCAGTGGATACAGTATTCCTCATACAGGAAAGCGTTTGGACATGATCTACTCTCTTGCCTCGAAACAGAAAATGTCTTCTACAAGACTGGAGGCTTATATGCAAGATACTTACCGGTTCCAGACCGGTAACGCTGAGAGACCTAACCTGTGGACGCTGAACATGGGAGTCAGACTAGCCAACTGGAACTATAATAAAGAAACGATTATTTCTCCGCGTGTGTCGCTGGCGATGATACCTGGCTTCAATGAGGATATGACCTTCCGTCTCTCTACAGGACTTTACTATCAGGCTCCATTCTATAAAGAACTGCGTGACACGACAACAATTAACGGAAGAACAATCGTAACCTTGAATAATGACATCAAAAGTCAACGGTCTATCCATATTGTAGGTGCTTTTGACTATCGCTTCCGTATGGCAAACCGTCCTTTCCGCTTTACGGCAGAGGCTTACTATAAGATTATGAACAATCTCATCCCATATAATGTACAGAACATGAAGGTCGTGTACTATGGCGAGAACCTCGCAAAAGGCTATGCTGCCGGACTGGACCTGAAACTCTATGGGGAGTTTGTACCAGGCACAGACTCATGGTTGACCTTCTCCATCATGAGTACCCGTCAGAAAATCAATGGTGTCAGTATCCCGATGCCTACAAATCAGCGATGGGGCGTCAATTTGCATTTCACAGACTATTTCCCAGGTACTGAACGTTGGAAGATGACATTGCGCCTTGCCATAGCCGACGGACTACCTTTCGGTGCCCCACACCGCGGACTAGAATATCAGCAATTCCGCGCTCCAGCATATAAACGTGCCGATATCGGAATGAGTTTCCTTGCCTACCAAAATGAACAACGTAGCAATTTCGGCCTGCGCCGCATCTGGCTCAGTGTGGAAGGACTCAATATCTTTGGAATATCGAATGTCAACAGCTATTACTGGGTAACTGACGTGACCAGTCAACAATATGCTGTTCCTAATTATCTCACAGGCAGACAAATCAATGGAAAAGTGATAGTTGAGTTTTAATTAGCGTTAATTATCAACACCAGATGCACTGTTTTCAATTAAAAGTTGTACCTTTGCACCTTAGTAAGATAAAACTCAATTTTTTACAATATGAAAATTTCACACATTGAGCATCTGGGCATCGCTGTCCAGAGCATTGAAGAAAGCCTTCCATTCTTTGAGAATGTTTTAGGTTTGAAGTGTTATGCCGTTGAGACGGTAGAGGATCAGAAAGTTAAGACCGCCTTCTTGAAGTGTGGTGAGGTTAAACTCGAACTATTGGAGCCTACGTCTCCTGAGAGCACAATCCAGAAATGGATTGACAAAGGCAACAAGGGTGTGCACCATGTTGCTTTCTGCATTGAGGATGGTGTAACTAATGCTCTTGCAGAGGTTAGCGAGAAAGGGGTTCGTCTGATTGACGAGAAACCTCGTAAAGGTGCAGAGAACTTGAACATTGCTTTCCTGCATCCGAAATCAACAGCAGGTGTTCTGACAGAACTTTGCGAACATTAATATATAGGAAAAGAAATAAATTATGTCAAAACAATTAGAGAAAATCAAGCAGCTGATTGAGAAGCGCGAACAGGCTCGCCTCGGTGGTGGTGAGAAAGCTATTCAAAAACAGCATGACAAAGGTAAATACACAGCACGTGAGCGAATTGAAATGTTGCTCGACAAAGGCTCATTTGAAGAATACGACATGTTCAAGGAGCACCGTTGCCATAACTTTGGTATGGAGAAAAAGCAGTTCCTTGGCGATGGCGTTGTAGCTGGTAGCGGTACTATCGACGGACGCCTGGTATTCATCTTCGCACAGGATTTCACCGTTCATGCAGGCTCTCTCTCTGAGACGATGAGTCAGAAAATCTGTAAGGTGATGGATATGGCGATGAAGATGGGAGCCCCCGTCATTGGTATCAATGACTCAGGTGGTGCCCGTATTCAGGAAGGTATCAACGCATTAGCTGGATATGCTGAGATTTTTGAGCGTAATATTCTTGCCTCTGGTGTGATTCCCCAGATTTCCGGTATCTTCGGTCCATGTGCAGGTGGTGCCGTATACTCCCCTGCCCTCACCGACTTTACCCTGATGATGGAGGGAACATCATATATGTTCCTGACAGGTCCGAAAGTGGTGAAGACCGTTACTGGTGAGGATATCGACCAGGAGCATCTGGGTGGTGCCAGTGTTCATGCCTCAAAGAGTGGTGTCACTCACTTTACTGCCAAGACAGAGGAAGAGGCTGTGGAGATGCTGAAAACCCTGTTAAGCTACATTCCTTCTAACAATATGGAACTGGCTCCACGCAAGCAGTGCACAGACCCCATCGACCGCTTGGAGGACTCTCTTAACGAGATTATCCCAGAGAATCCCAACGAGGCATATGACATGTATAAGGTTATCAGTGCCATCGTTGATGATAATGAGTTCTTCGAGGTACAGCCTAAGTTTGCCAAGAACATCATCGTAGGTTTTGCCCGTTTCAATGGTCAGAGCGTAGGTATCGTTGCCAACCAGCCTTCTTGCTATGCCGGTGTACTTGATGTAAACGCATCTCGTAAGGGTGCCCGTTTCGTCCGTTTCTGCGATGCCTTCAATATTCCTATTATATCTTTGGTTGACGTACCAGGATTCCTTCCTGGTACAGGTCAGGAGTACAACGCTGTCATCCTGCATGGTGCCCAGTTGCTGTATGCATACGGAGAAGCTACCGTTCCCAAAATTACAGTTACCCTGCGTAAGTCATACGGTGGCTCTCACATTGTGATGGGTTCTAAGCAGCTGCATACCGACCTCAACTACGCATGGCCCTCTGCGGAGATTGCTGTGATGGGAGCTTCTGGTGCCGCAGCAGTGCTCTATGCAAAGGAAGCTAAGGCAAAGAAGGAGGCAGGAGAAGATGTAAAGGCATTTATCGCAGAGAAAGAGGAAGAGTACAACGAACTCTTTGCCAATCCATATCAAGCAGCCAAGTACGGCTATATCGACGATGTCATAGAACCACGCAATACGCGTTTCCGCATCTGTCGCGCACTGGCACAGCTTGCCACCAAGCGTGATGCTTTGCCTGCGAAGAAACATGGTAACATCCCGATGTAAATAAATAGGAGTTCTGAATGTAGTATTCAGGACTCCTTCTAAACAAAGTAGTTATGAAGAACGAAATTTATGCAGCCATAGCTCTGGCTCTTCATGAGTTCAAGGGCAACAATGTCCACGACAAGGAGCCTGGAATCATCACTATTCTGGAGAAGCATACTCAATGGAATGGATATGCTCAGACTATGACCGAACATCCATAAAAAGAAATCGTTATGAAGAAAGAGTATAAGTATACTATCAATGGCAACAAATATGAAGTCGCCATTGGTGATATTATAGAGAACACTGCAACCGTGACTGTCAACGGTGAGGAGTATAAGGTTGAAATGGAACCTGAGCCAGCAGAGGAGAAAAAGGTCGTTGTACGTAAGCCTGTCGCTGTGGAAAGTACCGGAAGTACAGAAGCAGGATCTTCTGCCAAAGTAAATAGCAACAATGCTGTTAAGGCTCCACTGCCTGGTGTGATTACTGAGATTTGTGTCAATGAAGGCGACGAGGTGAAGGCTGGCGATACCGTTGTTGTCTTAGAAGCTATGAAAATGGCTAACAACATTGAGGCAGAAAAAAGCGGAAAGATTACTGCCATCTGTGTAAAACCTGGTCAAACAGTTATGGAAGACGACCCACTGGTTGTCATTGAGTAAACATCTTGACGTGACAATAAGATAAGAGGATGCGTTTGCATCCTCTTTTTTCTTTCTAAAGAACATCCCGTCAGCCTACCTGTTGACTTAGAGTCAGCAACCTTGTCGACTGGAGTCAGCAATCTTGTCGACTGGAGTCAGCAGCCTTGTCGACTGGAGTCGACAACCGATTAAAGCCTTTGTTATCATTGAGAAGTCCCTTGGTTTTCTTTGAGAAATCCCTTGGTTTTCAATCGTTAAAAGCATCCTAACGAGCGGCTGAGCCTAAGTCGACCAATGAAAGTAAGGTTTCTATTCTGCTACAGACGGTTACCTGCTTTAGGGAACACGACAGTAGGCTGGAACGTCTTAGCCTCCTCAAAATCCATCAAAGCATAGGAGATGATAATAACGGTATCACCTGGCAACACCTTGCGAGCGGCGGCACCATTCAGACAGATACAACCACTGCCCCGCTCGCCCTTGATGATATAGGTCTCGAAACGTTCTCCATTATTATTGTCCACGACCTGCACCTTTTCACCGGCAATGAGGTTAGCAGCATCCATCAAATCCTCGTCAATGGTGATGCTCCCCATATAATTGAGATTGGCTTCCGTAACCGTCACACAATGGAGCTTGGACTTCAATACTTCTATCATCATGATTCCTTGTACTTAATGTGATCAATTAAACGAATAGGAGTCTTACCACAATAAACCGTAATACATCCAACAACGTATGGAGAATCCTCCCAATCCTGAACTTCCTGCAACGTATTGCCATCAACAATTGAGAAATACTCCACGTCTAAGCCGTCCACACTGTTGATGTCATTAACGACCTTGTCGTGAGTCTCCTTAACCGTGTGACTCTTAGCATATTTCAAACTATCCTTCAATGCTTTATAGATAGTGGGGGCAATGGCTCTTTCCTCATCTGTCAACAAGGTGTTGCGTGAACTTTTGGCAAGTCCATCCTTATCACGGATAATATCACACTCCACAATCTGAACATTTATTCCCAGATGACGGACCATTGCTTTCACAACAGCAATCTGCTGCCAGTCTTTCTCACCGAAATAAGCACGTGTAGGCTTCACGATATAGAACAGACGACTAACGACCTGACAGACACCATTGAAATGCCCGGGACGATGTGCACCCTCCATGACAGTAGACACGGGAGGATACTCAAACTGACGGGTATCAGGTGTCGGATACATCTCCTCCACAGAAGGAGCCAGCACATAATCCGCACCGCATTTTTCCAACAACTCACAGTCTGCCTCTAATGTGCGAGGATAGTTCTTCAGATCGTTCTTGTCATTAAACTGAGTAGGGTTAACAAAGACGGAAACTACTGTAACACCATTCTCCTTCACACTCCGTTTTACCAGTGAAGCATGTCCTTCATGTAAGGCCCCCATAGTGGGCACAAGACCAATCTCTTTTCCTTTCTTGCGATCCTCAAAAAGCTGATTCTGTAGATCGACAATTTTATTGAATACTTTCATCTTTTTCTTATGCGTTATAAGCAAATCGAGTGCAAAATAACAACATTTTTGGCAAATAAGGAAAAAATATCGTGAAAATATGCCAAATTCAAGACTAAAAATCCTTAAATATGCACGAATATGTGTTTTTGTGAATTTTTTTTCGTAACTTTGCATTGATTAAAGAAAGCAACATGGCAAAGAAGATATTGTTCATTAACCAAGAGATTATTCCTTATGTACCTGATAGTGATCTATCACTGATGGGTAAAGCTCTTCCGCAAACAATGCAGGAGAACGGACATGAAATTCGCACGTTTATGCCCAAATGGGGTATAATAAACGAGCGTCGTGGACAATTACATGAGGTAATACGCCTTTCTGGCATGAATCTTATCATTGATGACACTGATCATCCCCTTATTATTAAAGTAGCATCTATTGCACAGACTCGTATTCAAGTCTATTTTATAGACAATGAAGATTATTTTTCCAAACGTCAAATGACTGTTGACGAAAAAGGAGTGGATTATCCAGACAATGGAGAACGAGCAATTTTCTTTGCACGTGGTGTTCTTGAAACTGTCAAGAAACTACGCTGGGTTCCAGATATCATTCATATACAAGGATGGATGGGTGCCGTTGTTCCTCTTTATATTAAGACAGCCTATCATGAGGAGCCTTCTTTTGCCAATGTGAAAGTTGTAACTTCTCTCTTTACGAAGAGTTTGAAATCTGACTTAGGGGATAATTTCAAGAAATGTGTTGAATTCCGGGAAGCAAAAGCAGACTTACTGAACAAATATAATGACAATTTTGACTTTGAGGAATTAGGAAAGCTTGCCATTGACTATAGTGACGGTGTTATTGCAGCACACAAAGATGTCAATGAGAATTTATTAAAATATGCACAATCAAACAATGTACCGACATTGGCATATCCAGGAGATGATTTTGGTTCCGCATATGAAGAGTTTTATAACCAGATTTGTACAGAATAATAGATAATTTAAGGATAATATCATTAAGATTTAAATACTTCAATGATGAAAAAAATATTTCTGATAGGGATTGTAGCAGTTACGATGCTTACAATCTCTTCATGTGATGAAGATACTGTAGGAATAGGCAAGACATTGACAAGTAACGTTGACCTATTTACCATTGAGACTGACACTTTTGATGTCACTACCCAATCCATTGCGATAGACGCAGTACTATCACATAGTAATTACACTTACTTAGGACGTATCAAAGACCCAGAGACCAGCGCATACATAACAGCAGACTACATGACGCAGTTTGCCATATTGGAGAATGCAAAAGATAGCATTTTCTACCCAAAAGAGTATATTGTCAGTCTTGATGAGAACAATGAAGTTATTGCCGATTCATGTGTCATAACCCTATTACTAAATAAGTTTGTTGGCGACTCACTGGCTGCCATGAAAATGACCATGTATGAGTTGGACAGACCTGTTGAGGAAGGAAAGAACTATTATACAAACTTTGACCCTGAAGCAGAAGGTTATATTAGAACTAATGGACTAAAACAAAATATAGTTTACAGCATTACTGATATGCAAGATAATGACAGCACCAGAAAAGCTAACTCAAGCGAGCTGTCTGTCAGAATACTTTTAGACAAGCCATATAAAGACAAGAACAATAAAGAATATAATAACTTTGGTACATATATATTACGTACTTACTACGAGCATCCAGAATATTTCAAGAATTCATATTCCTTTAACAAGAATGTATTTCCTGGTTTTTATTTTAAAACTATGGATGGCGTAGGTGTCATGTCGGAGATAATGGCTACTCGTATTTGTGTATATTACAAACACGTGAACAAAGATGATAAAGATGTGGTATATGTTGATAACACATTTTTCTATAGTACTGAAGAAGTTTTACAGACGACTCATATCACCAATGATGAGACTCGTATCTCAGAGATGGCTTCAGAAACTGATTGTACTTATTTGAAAACTCCTGCAGGTATCTATACTGAAGTAACACTTCCCATTGACGACATTAAGCTGAATCATGAGACAGACACCTTGTCATCAGCGAAAGTGGTATTCCATAAGATGAACGACAAAACAGATCTGGCAGAGAAATTACTTCAAGACCCCACTACACTTCTGATGGTTCCAAAGGACAGTCTTTCTGGTTTCTTTGAGAAACACCAGATTCCTGACAATGTAACTTCTTATCTGGCAACATTAAATTCATCCTATAACTCTTACACCTTCAATAACATCTCAACATTAATCAATGTATTATACGATAGGAAGAAGAGTGGCGGAGCCAACTATACCACAGAGCACCCCAACTGGAATAAAGTAGTTCTGATTCCTGTACAGACTTCAACTGCAACATCAACATCATACAATAGTACATCGTCGTCAATTAGTGCGGTAAATAACGAGATGTCTATAACCAGTTCCCGACTTGTCGGTGGCCCTAACAACCCGCGAGATCCTATTAAGATTAGTGTGATATACAATAAAAACAAGTAGTATGGCTGACAATTTCCTCGAAAGGCATTATGAGGATTACCAAGTCCGAAAGGCAGCCTACCTCCGTAAGAAAAAACATCTTCCAAAGATAAAGCTTCATCTTCCCGAACGTCCGGAGGATGAAGCTTTATAAGATTACTTGATAATCGTATATTTCGCGAACTTCAACAATAGTTGTTTGGTACCAGCATTCTTGAACGCTACTGTTGCTTTCGTATTCTCACCAGTCCCCTCTATCTTGATTACTGTCCCGACACCAAAACGCTGATGTTCGATGACATTTCCCTCTCTTAAGCCAATATCACCAATGGCGGACTGAGGTCTCGGTGACTCCTGGCGTACGGGAATCAGTCTGGGCTTGGGGTCAGCCATAAACTGTGTGGCAACAGGACGGGGATTCTGCATCCTGGATACCGGGCGCTTGACTATCGTCGCAGAAGAGAACGAGCCTCCCCTCTCCGACTCCACCTGCAACAGGCTGGGGTCGATGTCCTTGATAAAGCGTGATGGCGTATCGTATTCCATTCTGCCATAGCGCCAACGGTTCTGTGCACAAGTCAAGATACAATGCCTCTCTGCACGGGTAATCGCCACATAAAGCAACCGGCGCTCTTCCTCTAACTCACGCATAGAGTTGGTACACATAGGAGACGGGAAGATATTCTCTTCCAGTCCTACTACAAAAACGGTCGGGAATTCCAGTCCTTTGGCACTATGAATGGTCATCAGTGTCACCTTATCATCCTCATCCCCATTGTCACTGTCAAGGTCTGTCAATAAGGCAACCTCCTGCAGGAAGTCTGAGAGATAGACCTGCTCCCCCATGTCTTCCTCTTTTCTGCTTTCCACAAAATCCTGCATACCACCCAAGAACTCCTCCAGGTTCTCCTGACGGGACAAGTCCTCCGGGTTGTTGGAACTGTATATCTCTTTACTGATACCACTCTCCATGATGATCGAGTGTCCTAACTCGTAGGCATCCTCCTTATCCAAACGAGCAGTCCACCCTTCTATCAACCGGCGGAAAGCCTCTATCTTTGACGCTGTACCTTTGTTCAATGACAGCTGGAATACCATGGGTTGACAGATAACCGTCCACAGACTTACCCCATGGGTGTTCGCTACCTCAACAATCTTATTGACCGTCGTATCTCCTATACCACGAGTCGGATAATTGATGATACGGCGCAATGCCTCCTCATCATTGGGATTAGAGACTACCCGAAAGTAGGCTATCACATCCTTGATCTCCTTACGCTGATAGAAGCTCAGTCCTCCATAGATACGATAAGGGATTCCGTCTTTCCGCATCTGTTCCTCGAAAGAACGGCTCTGGGAGTTCGTACGATAGAGAATGGCAAAGTCACTGAAGCGACACTGGTCCTGTCGCTTTATCCGCTTGATGTCATTGCATACGATAATCGCCTCCTCCTTATCACTATAGGCTGGTTTGAGCATCAATTTCTCCCCATGTTCATTTTCGCTGAACACATCTTTGGGTATCTGACGCTCATTATGTCGAATCAGGCTGTTCGCCGCTTTTACGATCAACTGGGTGGAACGATAGTTCTGTTCAAGTTTCGAGAGTTTCGTCCCGTCATACTCTCTCTGGAAGTTCAGGATATTGTCAATATTGGCACCACGGAAGCTATAGATACTCTGCGCGTCATCACCGACGACACACACACGCCCATGCTCTTTCGTTAGCAACACCACGATCTCCTGTTGCGCATAGTTGGTGTCCTGATACTCATCCACCAGCACATACTGGAAGCGTTCGATGTATTTCTGTCTGATATCCTCATGATTCCTCAGCAGCATATAGGTATATACCAGCAAGTCGTCAAAGTCCATGGCATTCGCCTGCTTGCAACGCTCACTATACCTTATATATATATCCTTCAAGGCAGGACGCTTATGCTGTGCGTCATCCTTTGCCCAGTCACTCTGTGCATAGGCATGAGGTAACAGGAGATGATTCTTAGCCATCGAGATACGGTCAGCAACAGAAGCGGGTTTGTACGTCTTGTCATCCAACTGCATCTCCTTGATGATATTCTTCACCAATGAACGGGAGTCACTCTGGTCGTAAATCGTGAAGTTCGACTGGAAGCCCAGCGCATCAGCCTCCGCCCGTAATATCCTTGCGAACACCGAATGGAAGGTACCCATCTGGAGATAGCGGGCACGCTCCACTCCCACAAGTCTGCCGATACGCTCCTTCATCTCACGTGCCGCTTTATTCGTAAATGTCAGAGCAAGGATATTCCAAGGATTCATGCCCTGCTGTAGCAGGTATGCTATCTTATAAGTCAGCACACGTGTCTTGCCAGACCCTGCGCCAGCGATGACCAGCTGGGGTCCTTCACAATAGGTGACAGCCTCACGCTGACCATCATTCAGTTGTTCTAACAGATTCTCGTTCATCATCATCATTTTTAGGATAGAATGAGCCCTCGATTCGCATCGGGGGCTCATAACAACACAAACACAAAATAAACACAGTCGTTTTATTGACTGGTTATAGGTCTATACTATTGGATACCTTCCTCGCGTAATTTCTTCTGCCAGTTCCAGGCACTCTTCAATGTATCCTCAAGAGAAGTCTCAGCTTTCCATCCTAACACCTTGTTAGCCTTTTCCGGATTAGCCCATACCTTCTCAATATCACCTGCACGACGAGGAGCGTACGCCCAATTAAGTTTTACACCTGTTGCTTTCTGGAAAGCATCAACGATTTCTTTGGTGCTGCAACCATGACCGGTTCCCACATTAAAGACCTCCAGTTTGTCACTATCCGTATCCAGCACACGCGCCATAGCTTTCACATGAGCCTTGGCAAGGTCGACGACATAGATATAGTCACGGATACAAGTACCGTCAGGTGTGTCATAGTCGTTGCCGAATACTTTCAGCTGCTCACGAATGCCCATCGCCGTCTGTGTCACATAAGGAATCAGGTTCATGGGAACACCATTCGGCAACTCTCCGATAATGGCAGACGGATGAGACCCTATCGGGTTGAAGTAACGCAACAGGATAGCCTTAATGGGAGCACCACTGTTAATATCGTCACGGATAATCTCCTCATTAATCTGTTTGGTATTACCATAAGGACTCTCTGCCGGCTTAATGGGTGCGTCCTCTGTCACAGGCAGGTTCTCTGGATCAGGTTGACCATATACCGTGCAACTGGATGAGAAAATAATACCTTTTACATCATATTTAGGCATCAGTTCCAGCAGGTTCACCAGACTGACAATATTATTACGGTAATAAAGCAATGGTTTCTCCACGCTCTCACCGACAGCCTTGGAAGCTGCGAAGTGAATGATGCCCTGGATGCCTGCATATTTCTTAAACACCCCTTCCATGGCTGCTATATCACAACAGTCCACTTTCTCAAAAGCAGGACGTATACCCGTTATTTTCTCAATTCCATCAATCACATTTTCATTAGAGTTGGAGAGGTTGTCAACAATCACGACCTCATAACCGGCATTTTGTAATTCAACGGTAGTATGGCTGCCAATAAAGCCTGTACCACCCGTCACAAGTATTTTTTGTTTCATTTCCTTTTTATATAGATTTATTCTTCTTTCTTCAATGGAATCAGAACGCTGAATGTAGAGCCCTCACCTAATACAGACTCTACCATGGCATCACCACCATTCTTCTTCGCAAAGTCCTGACAGAGTTGCAATCCCAGTCCTGATCCTTCCTCACCACCAGTACCATAGGTTGTCTCTCCTTTATGGAAGATGGTCTCCAATCGTTCAGGTGCAATACCCACGCCATGATCGTGAACACTGATCTTGGCAAAGTCACCTTCTTTTTTACAGAACACTTCGATTCCCTTGCCTTCTGGAGTAAACTTGATGGCGTTAGATATAAAATTACGGATAATGGTCTTGATCATATCATTATCCGCATGGACTATCAGTTTTTCTTCATTAGGAAGATACTGAAGATTGATCTTCTTCATCTCTGCAATCATATTGAAGATATCGACGACACCAGGAACAATATCATCCAAGTCAATGTCTTGATAAACCACATTAAGTCGTCCCGTCTGGCTTTTGGTCCACTTCAACAGATTATCCAGCAAATCATGAGTCTCCTCGGACTCCCGGTTAGCTTTGTCCAATAATCCGAATATCTCCTCGCCTACAGTCTCCGGTGAAACCACATTCACAGCTAAGTTCAACACCATACGGATAGATGCCATAGGTGAACGTAAGTCATGAGCAATCACCGAATACATCTTATCACGGTTAGAAATAGTACGTTTTAACTCCTCATTCTGTTGTATGATAATACGCTTAGCTGCCACAAGACTAATTTGGTGCATCACACGCATCACCAATTCTTCTTTATTAAATGGTTTAGTCAAGAAGTCATTGGCACCTACTTGGAAACCATGAACTAAATCGCTAGGGTTATTCAAGGCAGTCAAGAAGATGATAGGAATATCCAAAGTCTCAGGATCTTTCTTCAGAATCACCGCTGTGTCAAAACCACTGATGTCAGGCATCATCACGTCCAACAAGATCAAGTCAGGATGTTCTTTCTTTGCCTGCTCAATACACGTATTACCATTTGAGGCAGTACATACCTGAAACTTCTCATTGGTCAACAATATCTTAAGCAACAAGACATTGCTGACAACGTCATCAACGATAAGAATCTTGTAATCACTACGGTTTATCTTAGATTCAAAGGTATCTCCAAACTCCATTTTATTTGCAGTTCTTTAGTTATTTATCTGCAAAAGTAGCAAATATTTGGCGAATCGCCAAATATTTGCTGAATTATTTATTTGTACTCACTCCATGACTTAATACCTATTGCATCCAGTTTCACGGTGCAAAAAGCATTAATGAATGCGGAAGCGAGACGGCTATTAGTAATCAGAGGGACATTCAGGTCAATGGCAGCCCTGCGTATCTTATAGCCGTTTGTCAGCTCATGAGAGGTCAGGTCTTTGGGGATATTCACCACCATGTCTATCTGATGGTCATGCAACAAGTCCAATGCCTGTGGCTGCTGTTCCGGTTCACTGGGCCAGTGTACCAGGGTATTTGCTATACCATTGTCAGACAGATACTTGGACGTTCCACCAGTAGCATACAGCTCATACCCATTCTCCACCAGCATCCGTGCGGCATCGAGCATCTCCGCTTTCTGTTTGGCACTACCTGTTGACAGCAAAACGGTCTTCTTGGGAATGCGATACCCCACACTCAGCATCGACTTCAACAAGGCGGTGGAGGTGTTGTCACCCAGGCAGCCCACCTCACCAGTAGATGCCATGTCCACACCAAGGACAGGGTCTGCTTTCTGCAGTCTGTTAAAAGAGAACTGACTCGCCTTGATACCCACATAGTCTAAGTCGAAAAGGTTCTTATGGGGCTTCTCTACAGGAAGTCCAAGCATTACTTTCGTCGCCAGCTCTATCAGGTTCAGTTTCAGCACTTTTGACACAAAGGGGAACGAGCGGGAAGCACGTAAGTTACACTCTATGACAAGGATGTCATTATCACGTGCCATATATTGGATATTGAACGGTCCGTTGATATGCAATGCCTTGGCAATCTGCCGGCTGATACGCTTAATACGACGGACGGTCTCCACATACAGTTTTTGTGGTGGGAACTGGATGGTGGCATCACCGGAATGTACGCCAGCGAACTCGATATGCTCGGAGATCGCATACGCCAGAATCTCACCGTCCTTCGCCACAGCGTCCATCTCTATCTCCTTGGCATGCTCGATGAATTTAGACACGACGACAGGATGGTCCTCACTCACATTGGCAGCGAGCTGGAGGAAGCGCTCCAACTCCTCCTTGTTAGAGCAAACATTCATCGCTGCTCCGCTGAGGACATAAGACGGACGTACCAGGACGGGGAAGCCCACCCTCCCCACAAAGGCATCAATATCCTGCATGGAGGTCAGGGCACTCCATTCCGGTTGGTTCACACCTATCTCGTTCAGCATCTGTGAGAACTTCGCACGGTCTTCCGCACCGTCGATATCCTGTGCCGATGTTCCAAGAATGGTGACATGCTGCTCATCCAACGCTACCGCCAGATTATTAGGAATCTGTCCTCCTGTAGAGACGATGACACCATGTGGCTGCTCCATGTCGATGATATCCATCACCCGCTCAAAGGTCAGCTCGTCGAAATACAAGCGGTCGCACATGTCATAGTCTGTGGACACCGTCTCAGGATTGTAGTTTATCATGATACTCCTCCACCCTTCTTTGCGGATGGTGTTCAGTGCCTGCACGCCACACCAGTCGAACTCCACACTCGACCCGATGCGGTAGGCTCCGGAGCCCAACACAATGATACTCTTGCCGTCATGCTCAAAAGGAATATCAGAACCAGTACCGCTATAGGTCACATACAGGTAATTGGTCTGTGCGGGATACTCAGCGGCAAGCGTGTCAATCTGTTTGACGACAGGCAGGATACCCATCTCTTTCCTGATACGGCGCACTTCCAGCATCGCCTGATGCATATTCCCCATCTTACCTTCCAGACCGATGGCACGGGCTATCTGGAAATCCGTAAAGCCATAGACCTTCGCCGCTCTTAGAATTGTAGGATTCAAGGATTGAAGAGCTGAAGTTCCGGACTTCAATTCTTCCATTCTTAAACTTTTCAATTTTTCGTCAATATCAATGATATTCTTCAATTTATAGAGGAACCACTTATCAATCTTTGTCAACTCATGGATACGCTCTATATCATATTGTGGCAGATGCATCGCCTTCGAGATGACAAAGATACGCTTGTCGGTAGGTTCACGCAGAGCGGCATCCACGTCGGCAATCTCCAGTTCCTTGTTCTCCACAAAGCCATGCATACCCTGCCCGATCATGCGCAGTCCCTTTTGAATAGCCTCCTCAAAAGTTCTGCCGATAGCCATCACCTCACCGACCGACTTCATGGACGACCCTAATTCCTTGTCGACACCATGGAACTTAGAGAGGTCCCAACGGGGTATCTTACATACCACATAGTCGAGGGCTGGCTCAAAGAACGCACTGGTTGTCTTCGTCACAGAGTTTTTCAGTTCAAACAGTCCATAACCCATTCCCAGTTTGGCAGCGACAAAGGCAAGGGGATAACCCGTTGCCTTGGAGGCAAGAGCAGAGGAACGGCTCAGTCGCGCGTTCACCTCTATGACACGATAGTCTTCTGACTGCGGGTCGAAGGCATACTGCACGTTACACTCTCCTACGATACCGATATGCCGGATGATCTTGATGGCAAGGGCACGCAGCTTGTGATACTCTGAGTTCGTGAGGGTCTGTGAGGGAGCGATGACGATAGACTCTCCCGTATGGATGCCCAGCGGGTCGAAGTTCTCCATGTTACATACGGTGATACAGTTATCATAACGGTCACGCACCACCTCATACTCTATTTCTTTCCATCCTTTCAGCGACTTCTCCACCAATACCTGCGGAGAGAACGAGAACGCCTTCTCTGCCAACTTATCCAACTCCTCTTCATTATCACAGAAGCCAGAGCCCAGACCGCCCAGGGCATAAGCGGCACGGAGAATGACAGGATAGCCTAAGTCCTTGGCAGCCTGACGCGCCTGCTCGATGGTCTCACATGCCTCACTCTTGATGGTCTTCACGTCAATCTCATTGAGTTTCTCCACAAAGAGCTCACGGTCTTCCGTGTCCATAATAGCCTGGACAGGAGTACCTAACACCTGTACGCCATATTTCTCCAGTACCCCACTCTTATAGAGTTCCACGCCACAGTTCAGGGCAGTCTGTCCTCCAAACGACAGCAGGATACCATCCGGACGCTCCTTCTCGATCACCCGTTCCACGAAGTAAGGTTGTACGGGCAGGAAATAGATCTCGTCGGCAACACCCTCCGAGGTCTGCACCGTAGCGATATTCGGGTTGATAAGTACCGTCTTCACCCCTTCCTCACGCAAAGCCTTCAGTGCCTGCGAACCGGAATAGTCAAACTCACCTGCCTCTCCTATCTTCAGGGCACCTGAGCCCAGCAGCAGGACTTTCTTGATATGATTGTATTTCATCTTATAATGCTTCAATAAAACGGTCAAACATAAATTCGGTATCTACAGGACCTGAACAAGCCTCAGGATGGAACTGACTCGAGAACCAGGGATTTGTCTGATGACGAATACCCTCATTCGAGCCGTCGTTCATATTCACGAACAACTCACGCCACTCCTTTCCCAAGGTGGCGGCATCTACGGCATAGCCATGGTTCTGACTGGTCACATAGCAGCGGTTGGTGCCTACCTCACGGACAGGCTGGTTATGGGAGCGGTGACCGTATTTCAGCTTGTAGATAGTGGCACCGCCAGCCTTTGCCAGCAACTGGTTACCCATGCAGATACCACAGATGGGCTTGCGGCTCTGTGACATCTGTTTGCGGATGATGTTCACAGCATCCTCACACATATCCGGGTCGCCAGGACCATTAGCAAGGAAGAGTCCGTCAAAGTCCATATCGGTATAGTCATAGTTCCAGGGAACACGGATAACCTCTACCCCACGCTTGATGAGACAGCGGATAATGTTTGCCTTGACACCACAGTCCACGAGGACGACTTTCTTTCCTGCCCCCTCATTATATTTAATAATGTCTTTGCAGGAAACACGGTCTACCCAGTTGATGGTACTATAGTTTTCTATCGTTTTCATAGTATCTATAGCGTCTATAGGTTTGATAGTACCCATCATCACACCGTGTTCACGCAGCACCTTTGTCAACTGCCGGGTGTCAATATCTGTCACACCAGGCACTTTCTCCCGCTTCAACCAGTCGGCAAGACTCTCATGGGCATTCCAGTGACTGTACTCCTCACTATAGTCACTGACGATAATGGCAGAGGCATAGATCTTGTCACTCTCCATAAAGGTCGGCAGCCCGTTCTCCTCAAAGGAGAAACGGGGTACGCCGTAGTTACCTACCAGCGGATAAGTAAGCGTCATCAGCTGTCCTGCATACGATGGGTCTGTCAGCGACTCTGGATATCCCATCATCGCCGTGTTGAACACCACCTCACCGGCAACGGGTGCGTCATATCCAAAACTCTTTCCCTTAAATGTGGTCCCGTCTTCCAGGACCAATGTTACATCTTTCATCTTATTTTGTATTTGCATCATATCTTAAAAAGAAGGGCGAAACGTCAATGACGAATCGCCCTTTGTATTATTCAACGGTAACGCTCTTAGCAAGATTTCTCGGTTGGTCGACGTTGAGACCTTTGCAAACAGCGACGTGATAGGCAAGCATCTGCAAGGGTATCGTTGCCAACAGTGGCTCCAGACACTCTATCGTGTCGGGCAACGCGATGACCTCGTCGGCAATCCTGCTGATGGTGTTGTCACCCTGGCTGACCACGGCGATGACCTTACCCTTACGTGCTTTCACCTCCTGGATATTGGAGAGCACTTTCTCATACATGCCGTTATGGGTGGCAATGACGACCACTGGCATATCTGAGTCTATGAGGGCGATAGGTCCGTGCTTCATCTCAGCGGCAGGATAGCCCTCGGCATGGATATAGGATATCTCTTTCAGTTTCAAGGCTCCTTCCAGAGCAACCGGATAGCTGAAGCCACGACCCAGATAGAGGAAGTTGCGGGCATAGGTGAACATACGGCTCAGGTCTGCGATACGGTCGTTGAGTTTCAACACCTCTTTGATCTTAGCAGGTATCTCATGCAGTTCCTTGACGATATGCATATAGTCGTCACTGGAGATCGTCCCTTTCTCTTTGGCAAGGGCAAGGGCGAGCATCGTCAAGACGGTCACCTGTCCTGTGAACGCCTTCGTGGAGGCGACACCAATCTCCGGTCCCACATGGATATAGGAACCAGTATCGGTGGCACGGGGGATGCTGGAACCGATGGCATTACAGATACCATAGATAAAGGCACCAGCCTCTTTTGCCAACTGCACGGCGGCGAGGGTATCTGCTGTCTCTCCACTCTGTGAGATGGCAATCACCACGTCTTCTTTTGTGATGACCGGGTTACGATAACGGAACTCGGAAGCATACTCCACCTCCACAGGGATGCGGCAGAGCTGCTCTATCATCTGCTTACCGATCAGACCGGCATGCCAGGAGGTACCGCAGGCAACAATGATGAAGCGCTTGGCACTCAGCAGCTGCTGTTTATAATCGATGACGGCGGAGAGCACCACGTTGTCGGTATCTACATTGACACGACCACGCATACAGTTGGTCAGACAGTCTGGCTGCTCGAAAATCTCTTTTAGCATGAAGTGCGGGAAACCGCCCTTCTCCAACTGTCCGAGGTTGATATCCACCTTCTTGATGGCAAGTTCCTGTTCCTCACCGAGGATGCTGACAACCTTGAGGTCCTCACCGCGACGGATCACAGCGATATTGCCATCCTCCAGATAGACCACCTTATCGGTATATTCCACGATAGGACTGGCATCTGAGCCGAGGAAGAACTCATCATCACCGATACCCACCACCAACGGACTCTGTTTGCGAGCCGCAATGATCTGGTCGGGGTGACGCTTGTCAATGATAGCGATGGCGTAAGCACCTATCACCTGATAGAGAGCTACCTGAACGGCAGTCAGCAGGTCGAGTTCCTTACGCTCCATGATATACTCCACGAGTTGCACGAGTACCTCGGTATCGGTGTCAGAGCGGAACGTCACTCCTTTCGACTGGAGCTTAGCCTTCAGGTCAGCATAGTTCTCGATGATACCATTATGGATAATGGCAAGATTCTTCGATTCCGAATAATGAGGATGCGCATTGACGGCAGAGGGCTCACCATGGGTCGCCCATCGGGTATGTGCGATACCGACAGTACCGCTGACATCCTTGTCACTGCAATATTCCACCAGATTGTCTACCTTTCCTTTCGCCTTGCAGACATTCAGGTTACCATTGTCATTAATCAATGCGACACCTGCAGAGTCGTAACCACGATACTCCAGGCGTCGCAAACCTTTAATCAGAATAGGGAAAGCGTCCTTCTTTCCGATATATCCTACTATTCCACACATAATGTTTCTCTCTCGTAAGTTTGTGTTGTGTTGTTGTATCTCTCTTATTTTATTTCTTCTTCGGCGTGTACTTGACTGACAACGTGGGTCTGTAGGTGTTCTCCAGGATCACGGCAATCAAACCGTCCGAAGCGTCGAAGTTGGCAACCTTATGGTCATCCTTCAGGATAGGACAGTCGGGCCATGCGTCCAGCTCTTTCTCCAGTCCGTCACGGATCTCCTGCCATAACTGGCGGGTACTGTCATTCGTGGAGAAGGCGTAGTTCTCTTGAACGGCAGCTATCTTCTCACCACTGAACGCCATCAGCACGCGGTATTTCTCTGCGGTACTTGCAAAGACTACCGTACGTCCGCTGTCAGAAGCAGCACTGTCGATGGCAAAGCCACGAGCCTGCATGGAGTCAACAAACTGTGCTGTCGTCATAGACAAAGGGAGTCCACGATAGTTGAAAGGTTTCTCGCTTTTCGAGCAGCCCATCAACACTGTCATCACCACGAATAAAAAAGTTACTTTCTTCATTATTTCCTTATTTGACGATGCAAAGATACGATTAAGTAAGCAAAATGCAAAAAAAATTAAGATTTATTTTGCATTGGAAATCTGTTTAGAACGGATAACCAATAGCAAAGTGGAGGGTCTGATTCTTCTTAAAACCGTCGGTATTAAAGAACCCACTCTTACTTGTCTCATAAGGAACATGAAGTCCTATACCCCAATCAAGACGCAGCACGAGGAAATCAAGATCATAACGGAGACCGATACCAGTACCGACAGCTATCTCACGGAAGAAGTTCTTGAGTTGAAACTTTTCAGAGAGGATTTTACCATCCACATCGGAACGCTCACGGATATTCCATACGTTACCGGCATCGATGAATACTGCGCCCTGTAGACTGCCAAAGAGTCGATGACGATATTCTAAATTACCCACCAGTTTCAAGTCACCATTCTGGAAGATATATGACATCGCATTGTCAGAGAAACCAGCAAAACTGCCCGGACCGATACTACGGACGGAAAAGGCACGGATGCTATTGGCACCACCCACATAGAAAAGTTCTGAGTTAGGAATCCAGTCACTGTTGCCATAGCTCCATATAGCACCGGCATTGACATGTCCCACTAACTGGGAATGGCTGCTCAATGTCCAGGTCTTAGTGAAATCGGTCTCTATCTTCAAGAACTGAGAATAGGGATTCTTAAAGAGTTTCTTGTCTTTCTCATTCCATTTCTTGCCGGCAATCATCATTCCCAAAGAGGTTATGTTACCTGACTCGGCAATCGTCGTCTCCCAACGGATAGGATTCTGCGTACCAACCGGACTGTTATATAAATAGGTGTAGCGCATCTGTGGGATGAAATAGTCTTGCATGGACACCCGCAGATAGGGATTCACCTTCTGGATGGAGTCAAAGGCTGCCGTATGACTGTTCATAAACTGATACTTCAATGTCAAGGGCGAGAACTCGTGACGACTCTGGGCAGAAGACTGCCACCGATAGGTCCACTCTCCACTCACCACATGCATCTTATAATAGCTGGGACGATAGATGATATTGGTTGACGCTTTGGCAAGGGTGATGGGAGTGCTATAGAACCGGCGATGGCGAATACGACGACCATTACTGTCACGACGTACCCTGTTTCCACCAAAGAAGGGGGCAATGATACGGGGGAACTCAATAGACGCATCGAGACCATACTCGTAATTATTCATGCTGGAACCACCACTCGTCGCCCATTCGTAAGAGCCGTGCACGTTTATATCAATTTTCTCACCTCCACGGAAGGCATTACGGCGAGTGACACCCAGTCGTAACTCCGGTCCCATACGTCCAATGGTGCGAGCATTGAAATTGGTCTCGATATAGGTGTCCCATGGCTTCTCAAAAGTACAATTGATCGTCAGATCAAGCGTGTCGCATGCTGCGGTGGTGTCACGAGGGGTAAAGGCGAAGTCAACCATCGAGAAAAGCCCCATGGCATTCATCTTACTGACTGACTCCAGATAGTTCTCGTAGCTATATGCCTGGCGAGGACGAACCTTCAGGTCAGCCATGATGACACGGGGGCGCAAGGGCGGTCTTTTCCCATGATAACGCACCGTGAAGAAACGACGCACGGTGGAGTCGGTATACTGCTCTTGGAAGGACTTGCGCATATTGATGTTGATACGACCGATATACCAGGGATGCTGGGCTTGAACAGGTACATCATCTGCCATCTGAAAACGTAATTGCGCCTTTCCTGCCACAGCAAAGGTGTCTGCCAAATAGGAGGCATAACCTGGTTGATAATAATAGAAACCATTGTTACGCAGCAAACTGCTGATACGGTTACGCTCCGCATCCAATTTTGACACTACAAAGGGATCGCCCTTATGCAGCAGCGTCTCGGATGACGCTGCTTGTATCAAGGTATCGGCAGCAACGGGAAAGCGAAGGTATTCAATACTGTCGAGGGTAAAGAGATGTCCTAGACTGACATGATAACCTATCTTAGAGGTCTTTGGATTCTTTTGTGGTACAATCTTATAGTCTACATTGCCATGGAAATAACCGTTATTGCGCAATACACTCTTAGCAACGGCGGCACGTAATTCCGGGTTCACCCATGACATCAGGACAGGCTGTTTACCGAAGGACTTAGTCATCCATTTGGCAAACTTACTGTCACTACCGGAATAGGCATTCCAGATGGACAGACCGATGGAGAAGGGCATGCGGTAATAGCTACTTCCAAAGATAGCACCATTGGGAGCTGTGGCAAGGGCTGCCTCTACTTCCTCCTGGGTCGTTATGAAATGATCGTTTTTCTCATATTCATCATAGGTGATCTTCGTCAGTCCCGTGAAGAGTTTGTCATCCTCAGGGATATTTTTCGTCATACTACAGGAACAAAGCAGAACGACAGACAATAATAGCAGAAGGTTATTTCTCTTCATTTTCTTTCGTTTTTAAGGAATCACCGGGAACACCTTTCATTGGATTGCCAGAATTAATGGGACGCTGTGGCATCTTCGTTCTGCCACTGCGGAAATGGATCAAGTCGCTGAAACTGGATACCGTACGGCGCCACACGAAACCTGCACCATATTTCTGGGTGTAACCGTCGAGCCAGTCGTAGGAGTTGTTTTGATAGAACAACGTGACATACTTATTTGCCGTATTATCCAAACGGTATTCGAAAGTGACATTGTCAAAGAAGGACTTGTTCTGGTTTTGAATCTCAGCACCAGATGAGACCTTGCCACCTACTATAACCTTTAACCGGTTGTCCCAGAAACGCTTGGCAAATTTGAAGGAATAATCGGTATGCATCGCTCCTGTCGCATCTGTGGAGTTGTCCATACCAAACGAGAGGTCAAGGGTGCGAAGTGCATTACCTGTGATGCTGTTAATCTCTGAGTTCAGGAAGGCGCTGAGGGCTGTGTTCATCGAGAAGGAACCTGTATTGCCATCTGCAAGATACATACCCGTCGTCAACATCGAGACAGCAAGTTTACCACGCTGTTCCTTACCCATTGCCTGCAACTCACTATGCAACTGCATGTCTTCTGGCGCATCGAGTGTGAACTCCAGTCCCATATCATTTAATGTACGGGTAATCAGCACACCACAGTCAAACTCCACCATACGCCCTACTCCACCTGAGTTCGACACTGCAGCCTTAGTACGCTCTGCAGCTGATATATTCAGCGTTGGGTTCATCGGTTCACCTGTGAACTCTATATTGGAACCATCTTGTATCGTAAAGGTCTTCAGTGGGATGACGGGCAATGAGTATTTCATCTCACCGTTACTCAGCGTATACCTGCCTGTCAACTGAAGATTCTCCACTGGTGTATAACGCAAACGAAGGGTACCACCACCCATCAGATCAATATAGTTGGAGTGGTCTGTATTCAGGTAAGCCATGATATGGGCTCCCTTTGACACGTCCACTGTCAGATCCATATTCATACCTGTCAACGCCGGGCGTTTGACAACTGCCTGGATAGTATCATTGAAGTCGGTGAATTTCACCAGTTCCTCCATATGATTGTCATTTGACAGAGGTGTATCACGCAATACATAACTCATATCTGTTGACCCAAGGACATTCAGCCGCCCTCGCATATTCAAATTATCCAATGACCCTCGCAACCTACCAAAGAAATCCACAAAGGCCTTACCATAGGCTACACTATTGGGATTCTCTTTCTCACTAATGATTTGATAATCACGGGCCCGCATTCGCAGATCTACCAGAATATTGTCGAGGTCGGCAAAGTTGACACTGCCCATCAACGTCAAGGGATTATCATTATAGGCATAAAGGGAGAAATTCTCAAACAGCAAGTTTGAACCAACTATACGGACTGGGTCATTGTCGAAACGCAGACGCATACCATAGGGCTCACTGACGAGATAGGAGGAGTCAAGATATAACTCACCATCTACCTGGGGAGTCTTGAGATCTCCTTTTATTGTCAATTCTCCCTCACCAAGACCTTCCAACCCAACTAACCGGTCAGGAATGAAACCATTTACAAGTTCTAAAGGAAAACGGGTTAACAACAATTTGACATCCAGAGCCCCTTTTCCCGCATTGTAATAAGTACCATTCAACAAACCAATCTCCACATCATCCCGTAACAGGCGGGCTTCTACGGCATGGGCATCGCCTTCTTTCTGCAAATAAACCAACTCGGTGCTCACATTACCTATCGGACTTTTCTCGTAGGTCATATCCTGTACTGCCATGTCACTCACGACAGATATCTGACCAACGGCATCCTGCACGACATGGTAATCACCGTCCAGGAAACCGGTCATACGGGGTACATACGGCAGGACAGAGGTAATCTCACCCAAGTTGAAACGGTGCAGACTAATGGTAATATCTTGTTGGGCGGTCGGGTCGCTCTCTTCTGAATAGATTTTCACACCTGTCTTATCATCGGCTATCAAATCAACCTTTGCCTTGACCTTCTTGTTGGCTCCTAAGAAAATATAATTATCGCTATTCAATACGAACTCTTTATATCCTAAGGTCGGGCGGTTTGGAATCAAATGGATATTCAAGCCACTATCCACCATCTCAGCTTGAGCTCCAATACGACCTCCCAACCTATTATCAGAGTCGTAATACCGAACACCCATGGTAGCGCCACGCTCTTGTAGAACTCCATCAAAGAGGGCATTGAACACAAATTGAGGATTTCGCTTATTATTACGTATCTGACCGCCAAAACTAAGATGCTCCTTGCGTTGTGTCAAGCGGAAATTAATCGTGTCCAGACGCATCCCATCATATTCTAAGGAATGGATATAGCCATTGCCATTCACACCCGTTTCTGGAGAGGTTGACAGATTGATAAGCATGTCTTTAAAATCTATATTCTGCCCACTCTTCAAGAGGGTTGCAATGGGATTGTCTTTCTTACTCTCCACATGGAGTCTCATAGTAGGCAGGAGTCTGCGGAGAGCAGGCTGGTTAATGATTTTCTTGTCATACTGCGCCATCGCCGAGTCACTTAACACTGTCAACTGACTCAGAAGATGCTCATAATGTCCACTGGCATCTACCTTCACAATGAAATCACCACTCTGGATACGGGCATAGGTAGTGTCAGCACGGAGATTGATTAACAGCCCCAAATCTTCCGGACGGTATACTTTTACAGAGTCACGTATAGTCAAATCAGAGAAAAGACCACTGGCATAATGTGTCTTGTTCAGGTCGGAACTAATATCCACATGCCCACAAAGTCCAATGGTCAGGGGCTTATCAACCAAACGGAGATGGTACAGATCTAACTGTGACATATCAGCAGTGATAGTACCGTTCATCTTTTTCTTGCTCATCAATGCATCCATGATGATGGTACCGTTAAGCAACTGGTTGTCACCTGTTACTTGAGCTAAGGCACGCCCATTCTTAATATCTGTCGTTGCTGTTATGTCATTCAGATTATAGATACCATATATTAACTGGTGTATCTTTGCATCAGCCTGCAGGGTCGTGCGGGGAGAGAAGGGGTCTGTCCCCTGCCCTTTTACCGCAATATCCGCGGAGAATGTATAGACAGAGTCTCTGGGCATGAAATGATGAATATTTAAATCACGCACTTGGATATTGGCATCATATCGCATGGCATGGGCATTGAAGTTTCCTTTTGCCTTTACAACACCCTTTCCCTCATGCATTACAACATCAGCGAAATAGTGGGCACCATCAGCCTTGACAAGCCCTTGGGCTGTAATTCCATGAGGAATGCGATAGTTACGTTGCATGTCCTTGGGCAACATCCCCGTCACAAATCCCATGTTCTCTGTCCTTGCCTTAAAATCGACCTTGGCACGCAACCGCTCTGGATCAGTCAGATTAGCGGCAAAACCTGTAGCGGTAGCATGAAATGCTGTGGGTAAGGAGACATCCAGTCCATCAAACTCCATATAGTCCATATTACCATTCACAGAACCTTTTACACTCAATGGATAATTGGGCCAACGCTGTTGGAACGTCTGGGACATCCCTCCCAAGAAACGCAGCAGATCTTGCTTACCCAACTGGGCGTTCATCCTCATGCGCATCTTACCTGGTGCTATTTTATCCATCAAGGAAAGAGGCATGTCCAACTCCATCTCCACATCTGAGTCGGGGGTCTTCAGATGCAGTTGGGGCAACTTAATCTTACCATTGTCCATCGCTACATAACCTGTGAGGTCAACGACTTGCAGACCGCTCTTCTCTTTTAATTGAACAGAGCGCATGACCAGTCGCGCTGTTGGATCATGGTAATATACAGAGTCCACCCCTATATCTATATGACTGAGGTCTATATGGTTATAGTCCAGCCCCTCAATACGGGGGTCATAGTTCTGGTCATACTGAAGACTGCCATTGTTCCAATCTATGGAGGTAATCTGATAAGTCTGCATACCAAGGTCTATGTCTCCTTCTTTTGCAATCAAGCGACCAAAATGAGCCTTGATGCTCATCGTGTCACCAGGCTGGTGGATTACAACGTCCGACCGGAGAATACGAAGACTGTCCGCAAAGATTTTCCAGCGGTTGTCTGAGGTTGTGGTATCCTCTGGAACACTGTCTTTAAGAGCAATGTCTATCATGGCATCTTCCAATCTTGCTCCATTTATTTCCATGGACTGTTTATCAAGGTCTATTCCCTTGCTAGATAATGCAAGACGTTTAAACCGCCCTTTCACACGTGCGGCATCCACAAACTGTGCTGTGTTAAACTGTACATTGTTAACATCTAAGGTATTGATAATGACCTTACTTTCTAGTAGTGGCAATAAATGTACATCAACCACCATACGTTCCACATCAGCAATAGTATCTGTTTTTTGGATAATATGGAAGCCGTCAATTCCCAAGTCCATGGGGAAAGAAAGGTCTACATGATTGACGGTGATCTGCATTCCAGTTTTATCCGATGCAATAGCTGCCACCTTATCTACCGCCCAGTTCTGTACAGGAGGAAAATAAAGCAGCATCGTCAGAATCAAAAATAGTAGAATAGGACTCAAAAGTATTCCTAATATCCACCATAATGCTTTCTTCATGTCCAATAACATTGCAAAATCTGTTGCAAAGTAAGTAAAAATATCGGAAATACAAAACTATTTACCAAGAAATTTAATGTTTTTCCAAATATTATCCACAGGTAAAGGGGACACCACAACAACCTGCTCCTTAGATACAGGATGAATGAACTCTATACGATATGCCAATAATGAGATACCACCATCTGGATTACTCCGTCGGGCACCATATTTCAAATCTCCCTTAATAGGACAGTCTATTGTAGACAACTGACAGCGTATCTGATGATGACGACCCGTCATCAGATTAATCTCTAATAAAAAATAATGATCGGACTGCCCTATCAGCTTGTAATGCAGCAGGCATTTTTTTGAACCTGGTACTTCGTGGTAATAGGCATAACTCTTGTTTTGCTTCTCATTACGCACCATCCAGTGCTCCAACGTTGCCTCGTCCTCCTCAGGCCTTTCCTGAACCAATGCCCAATAGGTTTTATGTATCTCACCATTCCTAAACATATCATTTAAACGGCGTAAAGCCTTAGAAGTACGCGCAAACATTACAACACCACTGACAGGGCGATCTAAACGATGCACTACACCCAAAAACACGAGACCTGGCTTGGCATATTTTTCCTTAATATATGCCTTCACTTTCTCCACTAGCGGTGTGTCACCAGTTTTATCGCCTTGAACAATCTCACCACTCTCCTTGTAGACAATAATAATATGGTTATCTTCGTAAAGTACTTTCATACAGATATAAAACGAAAAAGTCCCGAAGATATTGTATATCCTCAGGGCTTCATCATTGAAAAGTGGCGGCCTCCTACTCTCCCGCATTGCATTGCAGTACCATCGGCGCAGGCGGGCTTAACTTCTCTGTTCGGAATGGGAAGAGGTGGGACCCCGCCGCAATAACC